>Ga0209755_10002013_pt1 | contig 29135 bp, 23 predicted proteins | sample TergutCo191P1_FD_187301 | JGI IMG/M metagenome (GOLD analysis project Ga0209755, IMG submission 187301) | Cornitermes sp. P1 segment gut microbial communities from Petit-Saut dam, French Guiana - Co191P1 (SPAdes) (version 2) | ecosystem: Host-associated > Arthropoda: Insects > Digestive system...
ATTAATACCTCCATCGGGCCATTAATGTTTTCTATTTTTGCATTTTGAGCGGTACAATTATTGACCACCAACTTATTTCCTGAATTTTCAATACTTAAATGATTCGCAGACAGAGCAGATGCCGTAACCGAACCATTGGCATTATGCACCCTCAAGTGGTCTGAAACCAGTGAAGATGCATCAATTTGTGCATTGATTCCGTCAATACTGATGACACCAAATGCACGTTCAGGGATATAAGCGTCAATACCCACACTGTGAAAGTCGTCCGGCTCATATCTTAAAAAATATTTATTACCCAGCTTCATCAGCTCAATATCCGCATTCGCACGTTTGGCTTTATAGGTAAGTTGTGCCGTGATTTTATCGCCATTATAACCTTTGACTTTTATATCTGCATTCAGCCCCTGTATGGACAGTTCAGAGTATCCCGCGTCAACATACAATTCAATATTTTTTTGGACACCACCCATCATAGCCGGCGTGGTCTTCATTGGTGTGCTGCCAAAACCTTGCGCTGTTGGCGGAGGTGAAGCCGTATGTGTCGCAATGGTGCTGCCAAGTTTATCTGCCGCTTGAATGACTTTGTCTGCAAAGTCCTCGGTGAATTTTTGAACTTTCGGTGCCATGTCTTTCGCAAAAGAATCAAATTTTTTCGCCAAGTCTTCAAATGTTGGCGTTGTTCCTGCCGCAACCGGCTTTGATGCGGGTCTGCCATTATTTGATGGTGCTGCCGAATGCGGTGGTGTATGATGATGGACACCGGACGGTGGCGGCGCATAAGTATGTGTTTGTGTATTCGGAACATTATGCGGCATCACCGGAGCGGTTGTTGGTAACGGAGTTGTTAGTCCCGGAGTAAGCGGAGCAGGTGAAGACGGCACAGCCGATGGATTGTCAATGGCTTTAATTAGATTGGCAGCTTCACTCGATGTAATTTGTCCATTTTCTAGCATTTTCAAAATTGTTAATTTTTCATTTTGCATCATGAGCACTCCTTCATTAATTTGTTATAATACACATATATACGCAAAAACAGCACATCGTCTTCATACATTGTATCATTAATTTTTGCTATGTACACCAGCACGCATGGCTGGTCAATTTAATTTGTTATAAAAAAGTTCCGTATTTTTTCTTAATGCGTAAATCATCCCCAAAAAACTTAATCATTTGATAATATCCTTGAAAGCGCGACATGACACGCTGTGAATATATTTTTTCAAGCGACTGGGGTGATAAGTTGGTTGAAATAACGGTATGCTTACGTGCAAGAATACGCTCATTAATGATGTCAAAAATCGAACTTAATGTAATGATTGTTGAAATTTCGGTACCCAAATCATCAAGAATGAGTAAATCCACGTGATCCACAGCATCAAGCATTTCATCCGGTTCGCGCATTGATTCACGATTAAAACGTGAATCTTCGATCACTTTACACAATCTCGGTGCTGTTAAATATAATACTGTTTTGCCTTGATCCAACAACTCTTTGGCGATACAGTGACATAAAAATGTTTTGCCCAGTCCTGTCTCGCCATAAAACAGCAAATTATTAAATTCATCATCAAATTTTTGTGTAAATGCCGCCGCAAGATTATAAATACGCTGCATGTTCTGCATTACAGAACAGCCTTCTTCCGGAACATTATTTTGCGAAAAAAGCGCAAAATTAAAACGATCAAAATTTTCATTTTGAAGCACCTCACACAAATTTGAAAGTGCATAATATTCATTAATCATGTTTTGTTTTAAACATTGGCAACGTACACTGGCTTGATGAATGGATGATTGTGTAAACCCTGTATCACGACATACCATGCATGTATATACCGGTTCCGCATAATTTTCATTCAAACCATGCGTATTTAAAAAATGTTTCTTTTGCTCACGTAGCATACGAATTTGCGCAATAATATTTTTCGTGACGCCCTGATCACCTTTTAATGCGGATAATGCCATTTTTGTGCCTAAGACATTAATATCATGTTCGTACTGCTTGAGTGCCGGAAATTTTTCGTAAAGCTCAGATTGTTTTTGTACCGCCAATAACTCTGCCTGTTGACGCCGAACTTCATAATCGCGCATAATTTGCAAAAATACCGTTTTATAACTCATCATCCACCACCGGAAGATACGAACAAGTGGTTTTTCAAGTGGCTTTCTTGATGCATGCGTTCTAATTTTTCCAGTTCTGCATAATTTATTTCACGTTGATTAAAATTAACAAATTTACTTGTTTTTTGTGGTGTAACCGTTGTGGCATTAGTAGACTTTTTCTTTTCACTAATAAATTTGTCTGAAGCCAACTGCACAGCTTCCATGGTTTTTATACCGGACTTATGCCATTCAGAAAGAATTTTTTCAATATAGCTAAATTTGGGCTTGTCAATTTGATGCACACAACGATCAATCGCTTCAAGCACCAACGGCATGGGAAACGCCCAGTCTTTGAGCCATTTGTCAATATATTTACGATGAGATGGTGATGGATACGCATTCACCTGCCCCATATAATTTAAAACTGTTCGATAATCTCTGTCAAAAAACTGCACATAAGACAATGCTTTTTCCAGATCATTGATTTGATTGTCCGCCCAATCCAGCGCACATTTTTCTATGTAACGAAGATTCCGGTGGTCATTTTCTGCGCAGTATGTAAGCAGATATTCAATGACATCTATGGGCAGCCTGAGCCAATCATGTAATGAAAATATGGTGTTTAAATCATTGTGTGTTAACAATTTCCCCAAAGTTTGTTCTGCTCTTTTAAACAAACGCTCGATATCCTCACATTGATTGCGGTACACTTTGAGTTCTTGCGGTGTGTATTGCGGCCGCGATGCGACCACCACAGGCGCAGAAAAGCCAACATGCTCCACTTGTGGCGACGGCGCAACAACCGGAAGAAATGTGATTTTCATTTGTTCACTGTCGTCAATGTTTTCAATTTTAACCAGTTTCATTTTTTCCCAGTGCTTCCATGCATTTTTCACATCAGACTCTGTAAGCCCAAACAAAACAGCAATCTCATCGGATGAGACCGTTTCATTTGATAAAAGTTTACGTAATGCATAAATATAGATAAGTGGATACACAGGAGGACAACCCGTCATATAGTTATCAATAAAAATAATCGGAATCTCAATCTCCGAACATTTGTACCCAAGTTGCATTTTAATTGCTGCCATTGTGCACACCCCAAAAACAAAATCTGCACAGTTTCCCCTTATGCTGTGCAGATGTAATCATAACTCATTTTTGCGTTGAATGATATAGTTTTGACGTTTTTTTTTATGAACAAATTCTGTTGATATTGTTCATAACTTTGTTCATAACACATCACACACAAAAGATTGATAAACACATGTGTTCAAAGCTGTTTAACAAAAGTCAAGACAAACTTATTAACAGATTTCATATTAACAATTTTTATCATAACCCTCAAAACCCAAGTTTCATGGGATTCTTGTGAATTTATTAAGAAAATATGAAATATATGTTCATATTTTAGAAATCTTTTGGAAATATATTAAAACCACGGTTTTTATCAACAAACTGTTGATAATGTTCATAACTTACTTATTTCAACAACCGATTTCCAATCAAATAAACATCGCCTGCACCCATGGTAACCAGCACATCATTCTCTGTAAGTTTGTTGCGTAAATAATCTTCAGCGGCATTAAAATCCGCAAAGGATTTTACCGGCTTGTTCGCAATTTTTGATGCAAGAATATCCGATGAAATCGACGCATCATTTGGCTCCCTTGCCGCAAAAATAGGCAAAAATAATATTTCGTCAGCATCTTCAAAGGCAACCGAAAATTCATCCAATAATGTTTTCGTACGCGTATAAGTATGTGGTTGAAACAAACACACAATACGTTTATTGGTTGATTGTCTCAATGCTCCTAAGCAATTCATGATTTCAACAGGATGGTGTGCATAATCATCAATTATTTTTGTACCATGATAGTATCCTTTCAGTTCAAAGCGTCGATGAACACCCCGCAGCGTCATAAGAGCATTGCATGCTACGGTTTCATCAATACCACAAACAACCGAAACCGCATAACATGCAAGTGCATTTAAAACATTGTATTCACCGGGCATGTTGAAACAAATCGTTGATACCAACCGCGCACCATGCATTAGATCAAACGATGTGTTGTCATCGGCATGATATTGAATATTGTTCGCCCATACATCCGATGTTTCGGAAAGTCCAAAAGTCATAACATTGCTTTTTGCCGAACGCAATACATCATCAAAGCCATGAATGCCTTCATGAATAATTAGCGTACCTTCCGGAAGAATGTGCGAGGCATACACACAAAACGATTGAATGACATCATCTAAGTCTTTAAAAAAATCCAAATGATCAGCATCAATATTTAAAATAACACCCACTTTAGGGTTCCAATGATGAAATGAATTGCTGTATTCACAAGCTTCCAATAAAAAATACGATGACGCTCCAATGCGTAAATTGGTGCCATCTAAATTCATAAAGCCACCGATAGAAATTGTTGGATCAAGCCCGGCGGCGATTAAGAGTTCTGCCACCATAGATGTGGTGGTGGTTTTTCCATGTGAGCCGGCAATACAAATAGAATTTTCATATTGCGTCAATATCAGACCCAGAAGTGTTGCACGATCAATCATTTTTATATTTTTTGCCTTCGCTTCACAAAATTCTGGATTATCATCATGAACAGCCGCCGTAAACACGACAAGATCAACATCTTTTTCAATGTTGCATGCAGCATTTGGAAAATACACCGTAATACCAAGTGTTTGTAAGTGATCTGTGGTTGCCGATTGATGGTTGTCCGATCCGGTCACAATAAAACCTTGTGTATAAAGTATTTGTGCCAATCCGGACATGCTGACACCACCAATGCCAATAAAATGAACATGCTTTACTGCATCAAGGTAATTTTTTTCCATAATCTTCTCCTTTTTGCCATATTTTATGTAGTATATCATTGACTATACTACAATTTAATGAAATAATAAATTAATTTAACATAAAAATACATAGGCGGGGTGAATATTTTGCGAAAAAAAGAAATGATCGCCATGCTCCTTGCGGGTGGTCAAGGCAGTCGTTTAGGCATTCTAACAGCAAACAAAGCAAAACCGGCAGTACCCTTTGGTGGCAAGTACCGTATTATTGACTTTCCCATGTCAAATTGCATCAACTCCGGAGTTGACACAGTCGGTGTTCTTACGCAATATCAGCCGCTGCAACTCAACCAGCATATTGGTATTGGCACACCATGGGATTTAGACCGCCGTATTGGGGGTGTAACCATTCTCGCACCGCATATGAAATCAGAACATGGCGAGTGGTTTATGGGTACGGCTGATGCAATTTATCAAAATGTTGACTACATCGAACAATATAATCCTGAATATGTTTTGGTGCTGGGTGGAGACCATATCTACAAAATGGACTATTCCAGCATGCTTGATTTTCATAAAAAAAATAAATGCGATGTATCCATTGCGGCTCTTGAAGTGCCTTGGGAAGAAGCAAGCCGTTTCGGCGTCATGAACATCCATGAGGACAATCGTATTTATGAGTTTGAAGAAAAACCCCCTGAGCCTAAGAGTAATTACATCAACATGGGTATTTATATATTTAAATGGGCCTTGTTGCGTGATGCACTTGAACGTGATAATAAAATTCACCCGGATTCAGATTTTGGAAAACATGTTCTGCCCTTGCTTTTAAACGAGGGTAAGCGCATGTTTGCATATCCATTTAATGGTTACTGGAAAGATGTCGGAACGATTGAGTCCTATTGGGCCGCAAACATGGATTTGATTCAAACCGTTCCGGATTTTAATTTATATGAGAATTTTGATAAAATCTATACAGACGCGGATCACCAACCACCACTGTACACCGGACCGGAGGGCAACATCCAAGGCAGCATTGTTTCGGAAGGTTGCGAGATTTTAGGTTCTGTCATCAGTTCTGTTTTAGGGCCAAGTGTGATCATTGAAGAAGGTGCCGTCGTACGTGAATCCATCATTATGGAAGACTGTTACATCGGTAAGAACGCAAACATTACACGTTGTATTATTGATAAAGGTTGTACTATTGGGGATTCAGTAGACATTGGCTCAGGTGAAAATACGCCCAATCAATACAAACCCCATGTATATGATACCGGAATTACCGTCATCGGTGAAGATTCTACGATACCGGACAACATCACCATCGGTAAGAATTGTGTTATTTATGGCAAAACAACGCCGCAGGATTATACAGACAACAAACTTGAATCAGGTCAAAGCAATGTAAAAAAAGTTAATGCAAGCGGGGTGAGAGCATGAGGGCAGTCGGCATCATTTTAGCAGGTGGTAAAAATGAAAGATTGGGTGAACTCACCCGTATTCGCGCGACATCCGCCCTGCCTGTTGGCAGTGCATATCGCGCCATTGACTTCCCGCTTTCAAACATGACCAATTCCGGCATTACCAAAGTTGCCGTCATTACACAATATAATTCACGTTCCTTGCATGACCATCTATCTTCACCGAAATGGTGGGATCTCGGTTCAAAACAAGGCGGAATGTTTGTGTTAGGACCATATCTTTCCAGTGATAATTCATTGTGGTTTCGAGGCACCGCCGATTCTTTGTATCAAAACCTCACTTTTTTAAAACGCTGCAATGAACCTTATGTTATTATTTCTTCCGGAGATTGTGTGTACAAAATGGATTATAATGACATCGTTGCACATCACGAACAAAAAGGAGCCGATGTCACCATCGCATACCGCGAGGTTCCAAAACATGACGACATTCGGCAATACGGCGTCATTATGATGGATGAAAACAGCCGCATTACAGACATTGAAGAAAAACCACTAGAGCCATTATCCGATCTTGCATCCATTGGCGTGTATGTTATCTCCCGCCCGCTGCTCATTGAGTTATTGGAAGCGATTGTTCCGGAAGGTCGTTACGATTTGGTATTAAATATGTTCAGACATTACCGCAAGCGTTTAAAAATTTACGGATATAAATTTGATGGATATTGGCGCAACATCGGCATTTCAATTAATACTTATTTTAATTGTAATATGGATTTTTTAAATCGTGACATTCGCTCATCCTTTACCGCACAATATCCATACATCAAAACAAAACCAAAAGATGAACCGCCGGCAAAATATAATGCACAAGCGCATGTTGTTAATACTTTAGTGGGTAGTGGTGCTATTTTAAACGGACATACGGATACTTCGGTCATTTTCCGAAAAGTATACACCGGTGAAAATTCCAGTGTCTCAAATGCCATCATTATGGAAGGCACGTATATCGGCAATGACGCAGTAATTGAATATGCCATCCTTGATAAAGAAGTTGTTGTCCATGCCGGCGCTCGTATCGTTGGCACACCGGAGAACATCATGGTTGTTTCAAAACACACAGAAATTAATCCATAAAACCAAAAACGCCATTCAGCTTTTAAAATCTGCGTGGCGTTTTTGATTTCAAGGAGGTATATTCGATCAATTACCGGATTGTATATTTGCAATAGAACCAAAGTTTTGTCCGACAATCGGGTCAATATGTTCATTTGTACCCCGAACAACACCACTACTTTGCGTAATGTTTGTAACAGGAAAATTTAAATTAACATCACGAATAACAACACGAATGTTCGGATCAATAACAGAGCCGGATTCATGAGCGGCACCGGAAACACCTGCGACACCGCCAACGGAAGAGGTACCGAAAATGTCATAATTTCGAATCGTTATACTGTGAATGACACCTTGATTACTGCCGGCAATGCCTCCGACATTAAGCGCCGCATTGATATTTAAATTGGTAATCGTCACAAAATTAATAACGGGGACGGCTGAAATGGTATCAGCCGGACGAGAACGCCCCGCAATACCGCCTGTAAAATTACCCGGTGTACCGGAAATGGTTACATTTTCAAGACGTACATTGGAAACATCCGAATAATTTTCCCCCACAATTCCGCCATTGACTGTTGTGCCTGAAATGGTCATATTATTTATACGAACATTTGAAATAGGACGATTACTTTCACCGGAAATTCCGCCAAAACTTAAAGATGATAATCCCCAATGTCCTGTTACATCCGGTATATTTTCAAACCCTTCAATGGTTAAGTCATTTATAATAATACCAATTATTTCACCAAAACTGATACCGGCAACACCACCTGTATCGCCGCAACCGCGAACAATAACACGGTTTAGTGTTATACCCGTTATGGTATTGGTGGCATGGCCGGCGACAGCACCCACCGCCACCAATCCGGAAACAGTGGTATCCTCAATGCGAATGCCACTAATAATGCCTTCTGAAAAACCGGCAATGGCACCCACGTTGGTGCCGCCTTCTATAACAGAATCACATAAAGTAATATTGCGGACGCGTCCCTCTTGGCTGATATGTTCAAAAATCCCAGCCATGGACGGGAGCAAGCGACCGCCGAGTGAATTAATTTGCAAATTGCGAATGGTGTATTGGTTGCCATCATATAGACCGCTAAACGGAGGAATAATGGTATCTGTATTTGGCAAACCGGGGCCGATCACCACTGCGGCATTAAAATTTTCATAAAGCACATTGTTTGTTGTTATCCCATCAAGCAAGTTATTTTCATGCATCGGAATACGAATACCGTTCATATCATATTGATAGCGTGCAAAGTCGATATCGAACTGTTGAGAATATTCGCGTGAAAGGGTATCACTGTTTTTACCAATATTCACCAAATGACGCGCAGAGCGAATCCATCCAAGCGTACTGGGTGCAAACAGTGGAATAAAGCCATTAATATCATCATCCGCTCGAATATGCACCGCCGCGCCAATGCCTTCGGCTACAGATTCGACCATTGCATTCGGTAGAAAGATCCATGTAAAACGTGTATTATTGCCATCGGCATCAACACCGGTTGTTACCGTTGTTTGGATGGCGTCAATAGAAATTTCTCCATTTTCCGTAATGTTGCGTACACCAAAATTCATAAAATCCATTTTTATATGCCTTGCGTTTTGACCGCTACCCAAAGTCATCATTATTTCACCTGAAAACGACGGAAAACGCAGCGCATATCCATCATGTATTACGGTGAGCCCTGATGGTGGTGATTCTAAGCCCTTATTGTTACCCAGCACCCATCCTTCACTATCCGGTTCAGGATTATAAACACCCCAACTGCCATCTGACCGCACCTCATAATAGAAAATATCTGCGGAACCAACTCCGCCACCGGCGACCGGCCAAAATGGTGTTTCAAGAGAAGCCAAATAATTGCCAAAAATTTCTTTATCAAAACTGTATGGAAAATTATCAAAATTATCAACATCCAGTGTGGTTATGGCACTACCACCCAGATTTTGCAAGCCATCGAGATTAAATCCAATACGATGTGGCAACCATTCAGCAAATGCTTCGGTTGTCGGTAAAATTGGTTGGCCTTGTAAAAAAAATGTAAAATCCTCATCAGTAACATGATTACCAGCACCAATGATGGGAAATAAATCGGTACCATTCATCGGTGCCAGTGCTAAAAATAAAGCATCCGCAACGCGACCTTGATTATTGCCAACAATGCCACCGCTGGTTCTGCCGATAATGTGTTCATATGCCAATGGAGAAACAACCGTTGTGTGTATTACTTCTCCGCTTCGGCGATTGTTACCCACAATGCCGCCGCTATTTGAAGATTCTGAAAGCATGGTGGTATCCATTTGATACGCCGGATTGCCGATAGATACGGCATCGGTAAAGCGGACAAAAACATAATCAACCACACCACTGTTGTCACCGACCACCCCACCGGCAGTATTTCCATAAATCTCAGGATTCTCAACAATAACAAAGAACAATGATCCAGACACCATTTTACCGATACCGCTTCCGGCACAGAACGCACCGGAAACCAATGGAACGACTATTTTAATATTTTTTATGTTCGCACGGTTTACTCCGACAACACCGCCGGCATTGCTACCATTAACCACAGGGTTTAAAACAGTAAGATTATCAATTTCATGCATTTCATTATTGACAGAACCAAGCGTAACAAAACCAACAACGCCACCGGCATTAAGCGTACCGGCAACTTGCACGTTGACGGCATTTATGTTGGTCATGCCTCCCGAAAGGGAACCGACCAAACCACCGGTATTTAATGCACCGGTAATAAAAACGTTTGTGATGGTAACATTAATAATATCACCGGAAGCTGTTCCGAATACGCCTCCGGCAGCATTGGTGGCACTCGATGCCGACACGATAACATCTTTTATATGAACATTCTTAAAATAACTACCGGTAAAATTTGAAAACAAACCAACATGAACCGGGTTGACCTCCAGTGTATTGATTTCATAATTGGATATCGTAAAATGATTGCCATCAAATGACCCACTTAAATTGTTGATGGGTGCAATAAGTGCATATTCTGTCAAATACGTATCATACTTAACGCCGGAAAGACTGGTGAATACATTAATGTCATTTTCCAAAACATATGTTGCGCCCCGTTGTGTGCTTGTGGCACGCATATTGTATAAATGCCGAGCAGAGGCAATGACATAGTCACCGCCGTCTCGTGCGGCAAAAAATGGATGAACATCACCTTCTGATAAAGATTGTTCGCCGGTTGCACCGGCAATAATAGTGGCACGTAAACGTGTAGAAGCATTTATGTTTATCTGTGCGTTAAAATTAGACAAATACAGGGATGTATCCAAGCCCGCATTATTTTGATTCACACGATCGACAATCCAGTAAATAATATGGTGGTTCTGCTCGTTGGTAACTTCCGCAACAGAAAAGTCTGCGTTCTCAGAAAATACCACAGGATTATCATTTTCATCAAAACCAAAGGTAAAATTAACAACAGCATCTAAGCCTATTGGGTGTGTTGTGACATGAATCGTAAAATTATTTTCTGAATCTATATTTCGTGAAATAAGTGCGTCAGGAATTGTAATTCTGGCAAATAATGTGTTGTCATCTATAATATCCCCACGCAGCGGATCCCCTGAGTCCATATCATATGAATCATAAAATGTGATGGTCATTTCAGAATAACTGGGCGCTGCGGCATTTTTTTCGCCACCACAGGCATGTAAAGCAAACAATACAAAGAGGAGCACCATCACTAAAAATTTTTGAATTGTTTGATTTTTCATGATGTTCACTCCATTCCTACCTTGATTACGCCATACAGTCCCCTTTAAAACCTAATTTTTAATGTCAAAAATACAAGAATAAATACGAAGTTTCAGATAATAGAAGATTTAACTTTAAGATTTTATATCGACCGCTTCCTCACAAATATCAATTATTCTATTAAAAAATTTATACGTAAAACAGTCTGAGGTACCAATTAATGATGATGTCACCATACAGCATTGAAACAAAGATTCCGACACAAAGCGCCGGTCCAAAAACCATCATGTCTTTACGGTCACGCCTTTTACTAACCAGCAATAGTGCCGCATACAAGCCACCAATTAAAAGAGCCATAAAAAATGCCAAGATGATGTGCTGCCAGCCAAGCATTAATCCTACTGCTGCCATGAGTTTAATATCGCCGCCGCCAAAAGCACCGTTTTTTATTAAAGCAAGCAACAACATGGGTACGGAAATGACAAAAAAACCAATAATATGAGGCGTAATGGCACTCAATACCAATTCAAACCCGGTATAAATACCGTGAAAATTATATATTTGTAAAAAAATGATGAAAAATGCCGATAATATCAATAAATATATGAATAGATTGGGGATTTCGGTTGTAAAATAATCAACAATTGCAACACACAATAAAATAATCATTATAAAAATAGTAATAAAAAACCACCCTGATAACTGAAACATTAAAAAACACAAGAAAATACCCAATATGGATGCAATCATTGCCAATGACAAGGCAAATATTTTTTTACGACCGGAAGCATTTTTATAAGCATGGACAAAATGAATGGTTTGCTCATATATTTGAGTATCAGAATCATCGCTGACATCACTCAATGCATTCGGTTCAGCATCATTCATTTTAAACAATTTATTTTCAGTATCGTTCATCATGTATCGTAGACCTTTCTCGCTTTGTATCAATAATTTCATCTTACCAAAGATTAATCCGCAGTCGTAATTTTTCCGGAATCCAAATTAACATGTAAAGGATCATGCGTATGGTGTGCAACTTTGTGTTCTTCGCTAAAGAAAATACCATCCTTACCCACAAAATTCACATCATCATGTTCCAAACTGGCATCCTCTGTATCGGTTAATACCAATCGGTCCATACGATCAACCGGTGCATTAACACGGCCCCAATTCTTTTTAGGGTTCGGTGCTGTTCCATTTAACATAATGACACCTCCAAGAAATTATTCAAAACAAAATGATTTTAATTACAGCAATCACGATAACACCCGAAGTTATCTACACAAATTCCGCTTTTAATTTTTAATTCACAGCCGCATTAAAAAACTGCATATGTACAGGGTTGAGTATACTCAACCCATCATTAATTCTTTTACACCGATGATATGTTCATGAACAATATGTCCAACGAACAAAAATCCTTCCATCATAGACCTTCATAGGACATCACCGCTCCTTCTCTTTTCACATTATGTCGCCTTTATTTTTTGTTGCTTTTATGTCACGTTAATTTTTTATACAGTATAAAAATACTTACTCATATTATACCATATAATGGAAACCCAAAACCATGCGATAAAAACTGTAAATTTGAATTTACACAGGATTTACATAATAATTTTTTTATCACATCAACACCACTTGCAATGAAGCGATCAAGATTTCATTTCTTCAACGAACCGAGATATTTTCATTTCTTTATCATAACGTGTCACGACCGATGAAATATAAAGCTGTGTTTTCGCTCGGGTAATGCCAACATACATCAATCGACGCTCTTCTTCAATTTCAGCCGTCGTTTTTGACTTTATATACGGCAAAACCTCTTCATTCACGCCAACAATAAACACATGTTCAAATTCAAGTCCTTTTGCACTATGCAAAGTGGTTAATGTTACCGCATCACTGTTATCCAATACTTTTTTATCTTTGGTCGCTTCAATTGTTTGCATCGCATGCGCAATAAATTCCAGTGCATTTTGATAAGGTTTCGCAGCTTCTATTAATTCATCGAGAATTTCATTCAATCCGTCAACATTCATTTTTCGGTAATTTGCATGATCAACAATGTATGTGTTATATTCTAAAAATTTTCGAATGTATTTAATCTGTTCTGAAACCCCATTTTTAGGAGCACGCAACAAACGATCAATCATTTCTTCAATGGTATTTTTGGTTGCCATATGCAATAATTTACTGGATTTAAACGCTGAAAACACATCCTGATCATTCTTTTTACACGTTTCAAGGAATGCTTTGGATATATAACGAAACGGTTTATTAATAATACGGAATGCATCCGCATCATAACCTATTTTTTGACGAAGCTGTATCCTCCGAATAACGCGTAAATACGAAAAAATATCTTGTGCCACCCAATGTTCATAAATGGAGGGTATTTCTTCACGGCATTTAAACGTAATATTCATATTTAAAAATGCATCCATAAAAGCACGTGATTGTATGTTAAGCCGAAACGCAACCACGATTTCATTCACATCAATCCCGGATTGGATTAAATTACGGATTTTTTCAGCAATATAAACAGCTTCATGATTTTGATCTTCCGTAATGAGATATTTAGGAATGCCAGCTTGCCGATTTGTGCCAACAATTAACTTGTTATACCGATTCTGATTTTTAGAAATTAATCGGTTTGCAACTGCGATGATTTCATCGCTGCTGCGATAATTTACATCCAATGTCACAGACGCGCAATCAGGAAAATCATTGGGGAAATTTAATAAAAATTCAGGCTTCGATCCACGGAAACCATAAATACTTTGATCATCATCACCAACCACTAAAATATTACCATCACAACCTGCAAGCAATTTCATGGCTTCATATTGCACGCGGTTAATGTCCTGAAATTCATCAATCATAATATATTTAAAACGTGATTTCCAATAATTTAATGTCTTTTCATCTGTTCTGAGCAAATCATACGCACCGATGAGCATATCATCAAAATCAATTTTTCCCGCATTCTTTTTGTGTATTTCATAAGCACGAAATATTTCTTTAAAATCTTCGCTGCTTACATGTTTTGAATAATAATATTCCAAATGATACATTTCATTACGCACCAAAGACATTTCTGTGAGTACAGCAGATAACATGTCTTCATCTGCTTCATATCCTAATTGTGTGAGCATGGTGCGCATCAGCGTACGACGTTCCTGTTCACTCATCAAAACATCCATACCATAATCGAATCTTCTTCGCAGCATACGAAAAAAAACAGCATGGAATGTACCAAACATCACAGGTGGTGCTGACGGCATAAGCGAATGAAAACGATGCTGCATTTCCATGGCTGCCGCTTTTGAATAAGTGATAACCAATATTTCATGTGCGTTAATTTGTTCTGATTCAATGAGGTAGCGCGTGCGCTCAGTAATGACCGCTGTTTTACCGGAACCGGGACCGGCAAGCACCATCATCGGACCATGTAAGTGCATTGCGGCATGTTGTTGGTTGTTATTTAAATTCATCATAAACTTATTATACATGATTTTAATGAAAATATTTGTCAAGTCTTGAATGTTTTTGATACAATACAAGCGCATGTTAATCATTTACCTAATTACAAATAAAATAATGATTCCTTTTTGTTTATATGAATCCAGCACAAATGATTGCAATCACATTTGATTCACAAACCAAGTGGAAAAATTTATTTTCACGCTTTTACATTCAAGGAGGTTCAATGTACTGGTATATTAATTTGATACTCATTTTTCTTGTTTCGCTGGCAATTTTTCTGATTGTGATGCGCTCGCGCCACAATTGGAAAAAACACGAGCGATTTATCAAAATGTTTCGAAGAAAAAAAAATGAAAAATTACCAGCCAATGATGAAGAATAATTAAGGGGGCTATATAATGTCAACCGCCGATCTCATTTTTATTGAAAATTGCAAACAAATATTAAATTCAGGATTAAATGATTTTAATCAAGATGTCCGCCCGCGTTGGCATGACGGCACACCGGCACATACACTGCGCGCTTTTGCAATGGTGAATCGTTATGACTTATCCAAAGAATTTCCTGCCGTTACACTGCGCCGACTTTCATTTAAAAATTGTGTTGATGAAATTTTATGGATTTGGCAAAAAAAATCGAACCAAACATCACAACTTCAATCACGTATATGGGATGCATGGGCTGATGATAGTGGCAGCATTGGAAAGGCATATGGGTATCAGCTTGGCGTAAAACATCAATATCCGGAAGGAGATATGGATCAAGTTGATCGCGTATTGTATTTATTAAAACATGACCGCGCATCACGCCGCATCATCACGAACATATACAACCACCAAGATTTACATGCAATGGGGCTTTATCCTTGTGCGTATTCAATGACTTTTGTGGTTACCGACAATAAACTTAATGCGATTCTCAATCAGCGTTCACAAGATTTTTTAACGGCAAACAATTGGAATGTTGCACAGTATTCAGTGCTCACACACATATTTGCACAAGCCAGTGGACTGGATGCCGGAGAGTTTGTACATGTCATTGCAGATGCACATATTTATGATCGGCACATCCCTATTGTGGAATCCCTGATTAAACGTGTGCCTAGGCAGGCACCAAAGTTGTGGATTAATCCTAATGTGAAGAATTTTTACGAATTTACCGCTGATGATTTTAAACTCGAAGATTACAAACCGCACCCCAGTAAAGATCTTCATATTGAAGTCGCTGTTTAAACAACAAGGTCATCGCGTATCGCGATGGTTAAATATATTATATTAAGTATGAAACATTTACGAAGCTGTTTTCATACATGCTGATTTGTAACCCTAACGAAAAAGGTGTGAGATAAATTATGAATTTAAGTGTTGCAGTAACTGAAAATTGGGGCATTGGGAAAAATAATGATTTGTTGTATAAAATTAGTGCCGATTTACAACGCTTCAAGCAAAATACGCTTGGAAAAACTGTAATTATGGGCAATGGTACATTTAAATCATTACCGGGCAAAAAACCGCTTCCCGGCAGAAAAAACATCATCATGTCACGGGATCAAGACTTAGAAATTGAAGGTGCTACGGTCATCAATTCATTTGAAGCATTAAAAACATATTTAAAAAATACCCCGCGCGATGAAATTTGGGTGGTCGGCGGCGAAGGCATTTACCGCGCGCTCTTGGAAGAATGCGATTATTTATACGTCACAAAAATTCACGCAATCGCTGATGCGGATGCCTTTTTCCCAAACTTAGATCAGGATGGGATGTTTGAAATTGTAGCATCATCAGGCATACAAAAAGAAAATGGCCTTGAATATGAATATGTAACCTATAAAAACACACAATTGTAATGGACATCATTATAAGGTATAATGTTTGCTGTATGATTTTTTATGAAAGTAGGGTTAAATAAATGAAAAAATGGTTTAAACAGCACAAACAAAAATTTGTCATTGCTGTTGTCGCGATATTACTCATCGCATTGGTTTTCGGACCGATCTTTATGATGCTTCAATAACAAAAACCATCCATACATTATAATTTTGAAAGGAACACACCTAAAATGGAAACAATTGGACCAAACAAAGTTAAGTTGACCATGCAAGTATCTCCGGAAAGATTTCGTGAGGGACTTCAATTTTCTTACAAGCGTAATGTTGGTTATTTCAACATCCCCGGCTTTCGTAAAGGAAAAGCACCACGCAAAATGATTGAACAAAGTTATGGCAAAGAAGTATTCTATGAAGATGCCATGAATTATGTACTTCCGGATGCATATGATAAAGCAATTAATGATGCAGGCATAGAACCTGTGTACCGTCCGGAAATCGAAACCGGTGACATTAATGAAACCGACGGCGCGACTTTTTTTGCAATTGTCACCACGCGTCCGGTGGCTCAAGTTGATAATTATTACGGACTCACCTACCCGAAACAAGACATTGAACCATCTGAAGATGAGATTCAAGCAGAAATTGCAAAAGAACAAGAAAAAAACGCGCGTCAAGTCAGCATAGACGGTCCGGCAAAAAATGGCGACATTGTCACCATTAATTTTACGGGATATTTAAATGACGAAATTTTTGATGGCGGTACCGGCAAAGACCACGATCTCACCCTGGGATCAAACCAATTTATTCCGGGATTTGAAGAACAACTCGTGGGTAAAAATGTAGGCGATGACGTTAAAGTTGATGTCAGCTTCCCTGAAAATTATCATCATGAACCGCTTGCAAGCAAACCTGTTATTTTTGAAGTGGAAATCCTAGACATTAAGGAAAAAATTCTACCTGAACTGAATGACGATTTCGCCCAAGATGTATCTGAAGTGGATACATTTGCGGAATACCGCGATGAAGTAAAAGGCAAGCTTAGAGTACAAAAAGAAGCGGCGGCAGATAATGTAAAACGCGGAGAAATACTAAAACAATTGGTAGCAAATACCACCGTAGATATCCCGGAAGTAATGTATACTGCACGCGTAGATGAAATGTTTGATGACTTTGAACGTCAAATCAAAATGTACGGTATGGATCCGGCAATGTATCTGGAACAAATGGGCATGACCGAAGCCTCCATGCGCCAAATGTGGCTGCCTCAAGCACAAACCGAAACAAAAAATACACTGGCGCTTGAAGCCGTGGCAAAAAAAGAAGGTTTAACGGTTTCCGATGAAGACATCAAAAAACATATCGCCGAAGCCACACAAAAAGAAGGCGAAGAACTCGATCATTTAATTGCAAACATTCCGTCATCACGGAAAAAAGACATCGACAGACAGTTGGAATGCCAAAAAGCATTGGACTTTTTACTTGAAAAATCCATTGCCGTAGATGAAGTAATGCCCGTAGTCAACGCAAAAGCACTCGATGCAGTTGATGCACCGGAAGCAGTATAACAGGAGGTATCATTTATGCCATTAGTTCCATATGTAATCGAGCAAACATCCCGTGGAGAACGCTCTTATGACATTTACTCCAGATTATTAAAAGATCGCATCATCATGCTTGGTGAAGATGTTAATGACACCAGTGCCAGCATTATTATCGCACAATTATTATTTTTAGAGTCAGAAGACCCTGATAAAGATATTAATATTTATATCAATTCACCGGGTGGTTCCATCACAGCAGGACTTGCCATATATGACACAATGAACATCATCCGTTGTGATGTCAGTACCATTTGTGTTGGCATGGCGGCAAGTATGGGCGCGTTTTTACTTTCCGGCGGCACCAAAGGCAAGCGCGTGGCATTACCCAATTCTGAAATCATGATTCACCAGCCTTCAGGGGGTATTGGCTACTCACAAGCGTCAGATTTTCAAATTCATGCAGAACGCATCATTCAAATGAAAAAGAAACTCAATGAAATCATGGCTGCAAATACCGGACAAACGGTTGAAAAAATAACCGCCGATTCGGACCGTGATAATTTCATGTCCGCACAAGAAGCGCTGGATTATGGTCTTATTGATAAAATCATCTCAAAAAGGGAGCAGGCATAATGGCATCAAAAAAACAGGATCCTGCTGAAATGCGTTGTTCGTTTTGCGGTAAACTCCCGGACCAAGTCGGAAAAATTATTTCCGGTAATAATGTTTTTATTTGTGATGAATGCATTGATATGTGTTATGACATGCTTGATGAAGATGATAATGCATCCTACACATTAACCGATGCATACAATTTACCAAAACCCAAAGAAATCAAAGAATTTCTTGATGAATATGTCATTGGACAAGATGTTGCCAAACGCACCTTAGCGGTCGCCGTGTACAACCACTACAAACGCATCGCCATGGAACAATTTTCCGAAGCAGACATCGAAGTGGCAAAATCAAATGTTTTGTTAATTGGACCGACCGGCACAGGAAAAACGTTCTTGGCACAAACACTGGCACGCATGCTTCAAGTACCCATCGCCATCGTCGATGCAACGTCACTCACCGAAGCCGGTTATGTTGGTGAAGATGTAGAAAACATTTTGCTTAGACTCATTCAGGCGGCAGATTTTGATGTAGAGCGCGCTGAGCGCGGCATTATCTATGTTGATGAAATAGACAAAGTAAGTCGCCGAGCCGACAATCCTTCAATTACACGTGATGTTTCCGGTGAAGGGGTACAACAAGCACTGTTAAAAATACTGGAAGGCACTGTTGCGAGTGTACCGCCACAGGGAGGGAGAAAACATCCCCATCAAGATTTTATACAAATTGATACGTCAAATATTTTATTTATCTGCGGAGGTGCATTCTCCGGACTTGAAAAGATTGTAGAACAAAGACTCAATAAAAAAGTCATTGGCTTTGGAGCGGATGTTAAAACCCGCGCGGAAAAACAACATGACAGTATTTTGCAAAATGTACAATCTGTCGATCTTCACAAGTACGGACTCATTCCGGAACTCATCGGGCGATTGCCTGTCGTGGTGTCTTTGGACACACTGGATGAACGAGCACTGGTATCCATCCTCAAAGAACCGAAAAACGCACTCACAAAACAATACCAATATTTATTAGAACTGGACAATGTTCATTTGGAATTTGAAGATGATGCGCTCAAAGCAATTGCAGAAAAAGCATTGGCACGTGAAACCGGTGCGCGCGGATTGCGTTCCATCGTAGAATCCATTTTAAATGACACAATGTATGATGTACCCTCCAGCGCAAATGTCGAACGCTGCATCATAACACGCGCCGCGGTTGAAGGCTTGGAAAAACCACAATTAATTCTTAATGAAAACCGTGTACCCATTATACGTACGAGAACAAATACCAGACAACAAAAACGAAACGCATCTTAATAAAAATCTCGTCAGCACAGCATGAACTGTCTTGGCGAGATTTTTTTGCATCCGCTGTATTTTTTGTGTACAATGATTTATATTGTATTTAATGGTCTTAATAACACAAAACATAAAGGAGCATTTATGAAACCCAAAATATCCGCAGTCATCGACATTGGTTCAAATGAACTGCGCTTACATATTGCGCAAGTAGTCAAGTTCGGTGAAAAAAATGAAGGCGAAGTCAAATATCTTGAACGGCTATCCTACCCACTGTCACTTGGACGTGACACCTTTCATATGGGAAAGTTAAGTTTTGACAAAGTGGACAAGGCCTGTGACATCATTAATAATTTTATACATGTTGCCGCAAGTTACGGCGTCAGCAATGTGCGAACCATCGCATCAACAGCCATGCGTGAAGCAAAAAATCATGACTACATCATTGACCAAATTAAAATCAAAACCGGCGTTGATGTTCACATCATGGATGATCTTGAAGAGAAGAAACATTTATACAAACTCATCACCCATTATGCGGAGGACATGCTTAAAGAATCTGCCGTAATCGTATATATTGGTTCCGGTTCATTGGGCGTGAGTCTTTTTGTGGAAGGCAAAATGCCTCAAACATGGAACATTCGCGTGGGTTCCATGCGCATGGGTGAACTCTTCGGTCAAATGCAGGAATACACAAAAGATTTTTACCGCTTGATGGAAGAGTATCTTGCCGGTTATACGGATCATTTATTGGGCGCATTGCCCAGTGACATTGAACATTTTATTGTATGCGGTCAAGAAATCGAACTCATTGCAAAGCTGGCAATGAATGAACAACCTTCGGCAACATCAACATTGTTTGAAGTACCGGTTACCGATTTCAATGATTTTTACAACACCATCAAAAGCAAATCTGCAGATAAAATCGCAATGGATTATCATTTAAACCCTGATAAAGCAGATGCACTCTTACCTGCGGCATGTATATACCATAATTTATTAAACTGTACCCATGCGGCGCACATTACCGCATCAAGGTTGTTGCCTTGCGATGCACTGCTGTTTGAAGAACTATTTCCAAAAAAAATACAGCTTATTGACAAACGATTTGATAAGGGAACCCATCAATCGGTACGCAGATTGGCAGAACAACATGGTGCTGACATCAGTCATGGAGAAATTGTGAGAGATTTTGCACTCACGATATTTGACCGCATCAAAAAAGTGCATGGGTTGGGTTCGCGGGATAAATTATTGCTTACAGTCGCCTCGGTACTGCATGATATTGGAGAATGCATTAATAAACGCGATCATCATGAAATATCTTATGAAATCGTCAGGAACTTAGACATTGTGGGGCTGACACAAAAAGAACTTCAAATTGCCGCCATCATTTGCCGGTATCATTCTTTTGTAATGCCTGATTTGACAGAGCCCTATTATCAAGAACTGGATTCAGATACAAAAGTAAAAGTCAGCAAACTTGCCGCAATGTTGCGCATAGCAGATGCATTAGACCGTTCACATACCCAAAAATACAAACAAATCGAAGCCAAACTGGTTGAAAATGCGTTGATTATTACGGTAGAAACAGATAAAAACGTAAACCTTGAAGTATGGGCATTTGCACAAAAAGCCCAATTTTTTGAAGATGTATTTGGGATTAAAGCGCAACTTAAAATTAAAAATAAAAAACAAACGATGTAAAAAACCAACACCACAATGTTTCACAAAACTGATTTTTGTCGCCGATGAAGGAGGCTGTTATACTTTATGGATTTAAATGACCCCCAATTATACATTAACAGGGAACTCAGTTGGTTGGAATTTAATGAACGTGTCTTACAAGAAGCGCAAGACGCCACCAATCCGCTGATGGAACGCCTTAAATTTTTGGCAATCACATCATCAAATTTAGATGAATTTTTTATGGTACGCGTTTCCAGTTTAATGAGTTCTGACGAAAGCATGATTGATCCTGCCGGACTAACACCAAAAATGCAACTTAAAGCCATCGCGGCACGTGTTCATGAAATGGTATTGCGTCAATACCATTGTTTCAATCGTGCACTCATTCCGGCAATGAAAGATGCAGGTATACGGTTTTTAAAGTATGCAAAACTAAACGATATGCAAAAAAACCAAGTTGATGCATATTTTGACGATGTTTTGTATCAAATTCTAACCCCCATGGCGATTGATCAATCCCGCCCATTTCCGAACATCAACAACAAAACAATCAACATTTTTATTGAATTGGTTGCGGATGTAGATGCACAATTTATCCACGCAGTAGAATGGGACGAAAAAAGCGGCCGGTGGCGTATCACCGACAAAAAACCGGTCGGTCCTAAATATGCCTTGGTACAGATGCCAACCGTCGTTCCGCGTATTGTAAACTTAGTCAGTGATGGCGAAACAACTGATTATATTTTATTGGATGACATTTTATTGGCACACGTCGCGCGACTGTTTCCCGGTTATATTGTAACCATGTCCTCTCTCATCCGCATCACCCGAGATTCAGACATTGACATTGAAGAAGAAGAAATAGAAGATTTAATGGATGTTATGAGCAAAAGCATTAAAGGCCGACAGTGGGGTGAACCGGTCCGCATTGAAATTTCTAAAACAACATCCACTGAATGCTTACAAGTATTAAAGAAAGCGCTCAGACTTACCGATGATATGATATATAAAATAAATGGACCATTGGATCTAACATCATGGATGGGTTTTGCATCGGGCGAACTTTTTGCTGCTTATCGGCACAAACCGCACCCCAACCTACCCATTCCTGCATTTCTCGGACAAAATTCAATGTTTGATGCCATCCGAAAACAAGATGTTTTGGTGCACCACCCTTATCAAAGTTTTGATTGCGTGGTTGATTTTGTCACAGAAGCCGCCACCGATCCGGCGGTCTTGGCCATCAAACAAACATTGTACCGCGTCAGCGGCAACTCACCCATTATTAATGCACTCATCCAAGCAGCAGAAAACGGCAAACAAGTATCTGTATTGGTAGAATTAAAAGCACGCTTTGATGAAGAAAACAACATCACATGGGCGAAACTGCTCGAAAAATCCGGAGTGCATGTTATCTATGGTTTGGTTGGACTGAAAACCCACTGTAAAGTGTGCCTGGTGGTGCGCCGTGAAGATGATGGGATTCGTCGTTACATGCATTTGGGTACGGGTAATTACAATGAAACCACTGCGCGTTTTTATACCGATTTTTGTCTCTTTACATGCAGAGAACCTTTTGGGCAAGATGCCAGTATATTATTTAATGTACTTACAGGATTTTCAAAAGCAATGGATTGGCAAAAATTTGCGGTGGCACCGGTAACACTGCGCAATACATTTTTGAGACTGATTGAAATAGAACAAAACAATGCTCTTGAAGGAAAACCATCGGGTATTTGCGCGCGCATGAATTCGCTTTCCGATGTAGAAATTATTCAAGCACATTGTTTTGTATCACAAGCCGGCGTAAAAATCCGATTGTTGGTACGCGGCATCTGCTGTTTGCGTCCCGGTGTAGCCGGTGTCAGCGAAAACATTCAAGTCAGCAGCATTGTAGATCGATATCTTGAACATTCGCGCATTTATACCTTTACAAACGGAGGCAGACCACGCGCATACCTTTCATCGGCAGACCTCATGCAGCGCAACCTTGACCGCCGTGTAGAGATCCTTTTTCCCATTGAAGATGACAACCTTTCGGATGAAATTATTGATGTATTAAATATATCATTAAAAGACAATGTCAAACGCCGCATCGCAAATTCAGATGGCACCTATACAAAGCAGAACCGCAGAGGTACCGCACAAGTTCATTCACAATTGATGCACCACAAACGCGCGGCTGATGCATACAAACGCGCTGTGACGAAGCAACAAGTTTTCCTTGCTGAAAACCCAATTTAAGCGTAAAATGTCTAAGGATAGAAGCATATAAATTTTTTCACATAAGGAGCATATAAATGATTCATTCACGCAAACCTTTGTTACTTGAAAAATGGGATTTTATTGTACTGCTCGGGGAGTCAGGCGGCGGTAAAGGCACATTGGTTCAGAACATCATGCATTATTGGTTGCCCGACCTTCATTCAGCCAGTATGGGTGACATTTTCCGAAAAAAAGCAGCGGTGGACAATGATATCGAAGAGATGACCAAACAAGGCCGTTTGATTGACAATGCCACGACCAGCAGAGTATTCCGAGAATTTGCCATGCAACATTCACCGGGGCTTATCGACGGTTACCCACGCACACGAGAACAAGCCATTGATCTGATACGTTTTACCAAAGAAAACAATTGGCGCGTGTTGGTCGTTGATTTACATTGCCGCATTGAAAAAATTATTGAACGATTGCTGGCACGCAAACGCGAAGACGATAATCTGTCAATTGTGTATAAACGCCATACGGATCACATGCACTTGCATCCATCGGTTATGGCTGAAATTCGCACCAGACCGGATTTATTTGATATTATAACACTGGATGGCAACCATAACAGTGAAATTGTATTCACAGCGTTTTTATTGGATGTACTTCGCCTTGTGGATATGTTGTATTTTTATGACATGAAAGACATCGACACCACATTTGAAGTTAATGAAGATGAAACCAGCGTAAATCCTGCAATCAATCGATGGGTTTGCGGATTCTTAAAGAGTATACAAAAACGGTTAACTGAAGAAGAAGGCGAAATAAATGCTTGAAAGACGCATCAGCGTACGGACGGATTTACTGGGCATTGAAGCAAACATCAGCAAAGACGGAAATTCATTTGAACCTGTCGTTGTAAAAAATATTTCCGGTGGCGGCTTTGGTTTTTATTCAAAAAGTGCATTGACGCTGCAGCAAAAATTATTGTTTGAAGCGGAAGTAACCGACAGTTTTAAATTACTAAGTCTTGATTGTGCCATTGAAATTATATACCGGGATGAATCAGATAATGACCGGTATGTATACGGCGCAAAATATTTAAATATGTGTGATGAACAACATACACGTTTGTGTATTTTTATTGAAACAGCACTCACAAAATACGGATTAGAAATAGAACTTGAGGAAGACGAATATGATTGATGTAAAACACCTTTCCAAACGTTACGGTAAATTTTTAGCCAATGACGACATTAACCTTCATCTCGGTAAAGGAGAACTTGCCATCTTACTCGGTCCAAATGGCGCAGGCAAGTCCACACTGATAAAATCTATCTGTGGGCTTTTACGTTTTAAAGGTAGCATTACCATTGACGGGCACGACAACCGCTCGTTACAAGCAAAGCGGCTTTTGGGTTATGTACCGGAAATTGCAGTACCCTACCCCATGCTGACGGTTTATGAACACTTAGAATTTATTGCGCGTGCTTACAAACTGGAGCATTGGGAACAATATGCCAGCGAATTATTAACACGTTTTGAAATGGATGATAAAAAAGACAAACTTGGCAAAGAACTGTCAAAAGGCATGAAACAAAAAGTGAGCATTATGTGTGCGGTATTGCCAAAACCTAAGGCCATCATTTTTGATGAACCCCTTTCCGGTCTGGATCCTCACGGCATCAGGGAATTGGGGCGTTTGATTAATGAACTCAAAGAAGCCGGTGATTCAATCATAGTCAGTACCCACATGATTGAAACGGTTGAATCCAATTGGGACCGCACATATATCATGAAGGGATCGAAAATGATTCGTGAAGTGGTACGTTCAGACCAATCGGAATCATTGCAAGATGTATATTTTTCACTTTTTGAAGAACATGAATTAACAGAAAGTGTCAATGAAGCGGAGTCCGCCAATGCGTAGTATGACCTATTTATTGACGCGAAGTTTTAAAAACCAAGTCAAAGAAATTATCAAAACCCCTGCAAAATGGATTACCTATTTATTGGGTCTTGCCTTTGTTATATTTATTGTTGTTTCATCTTTTGGCGCTGAAATACCGATGGAACCATCCAACCCGGGCTATCTCCATGCCATCATCTTTGGGTTCTTTTTATTTACATTTATCACGAGTGTCTGGCAAGGTCTATCCGGTACGTCTGATTACAAAATGGAAGATGTAAACTTGCTTTTTGTTTCCCCGATAGAGCCGCGGACCATATTGTTATATGGCATTATTAAATCGGTAAAAACCGTTATTATTGGGTCATGGTTTGTGCTCTTTCAATCAAGTTGGATGCGCACCGGTTTTGGTGTCACCTTTGACGGAGTCTTGCGTCTGTGGTTGGCATATGTTGTTTTTGCCATTGCCTGTTCATTTTTATCTATTTTAATATATGCTTTTACCGCCGGAAATAAAAAAAGAGCGCAACTTGCCAAAATCATTATTGCGGCAGTGTTGTTGCCGATGCTCATTGTGACGGCAATCAATGCCATTGATGCAGCACTTGCCGGCATCATTATATCGGTGAACAGTCCGATTTTCACGTGGACACCTTTGGTTGGTTGGGCATCTGCCGGAGCCTTTTATTTCACGATGGGACAACTGGGATCTGCCGGATTATTCATAGGATTAACACTATTATTTACCATTGCGTGTGTCCTCATTGTGTATATTTTTAACCCCGACTTTTATGAACATGTCATGGGCATTACACAAACGTCATTCAGTAACATACAAGATATGGCATCCGGCGATATGCAAAGCATGGTCAATACCACAAACCGTAAAATAAACGTTACAAAAACCGGTGTTTCCGGTTGGGGTGCGAGTGCATTTTTTTACAAACACTTACGCGAATCATTTCGTGCAAGCCGCTTTGGTTTATGGAATTTTGTATCCCTGTTTATTATTGCAGCCGCGGTACTTTGGGCCGTTTTAAACCGTGCAAACGGTGATGCCGGCGGTGGACATCTTTTTTCCATGATGATTTCATTTGCAAGCATTAAACTGTTCCGCTTTGGCAACAATCGCGGCATGGTTGAAACATACAGTCATTTGATTTACATGATTCCGGAAAGCCCATTAAAAAAATGGTTGTATGCAAATCTTGAAGGCGTTTTTAAGGATGCAGTGGAAGCATTGTTCATTTTTATACCGGCCGGCATCATTATGGGATCCCCCATTATGATGATTGTATTGTGCTTGATTAATTATATTTTCTTTTCGTATTATTATATTGGTGCAAACTCAGCATTCTCACGTATTGAACGTGCATTTACAAAATCCATTATTTTGCAATTTTTATTCCTTGGTTTGATTCTGCTTCCACTGCTACCCGGTGTTGTATTGGCAGTTGTCCTGAGCGGCATCATCAGCAGTACCCATGCGTTTATCATCGGTCTTTTGATTTTTGCATTGTGGCAATTGTTTGTCGGAACAATCTGCTTTCTTCTCGGTAAAGGCGCATTGCATGACACGGATATTTTGTCTGCAGATTACCTGTTACAATATACAAAATAATAAACCTAATGCTACCTTTATGGCATCATGGAGTATACAATGAATATTTTTGAATCCAACACACAAGATGTGTTAAAAAAAGATGCACCGCTTGCTGCGCGCATGCGTCCGTCAACGCTGGATGAATGGACCGGGCAAGAACACATTATAGGAAAGAATACCCTACTCACACGAGCGATTAAAGCCGACAAGCTTTCATCGCTTGTGTTTTATGGACCACCCGGCACCGGTAAGACGACATTGGCGCGTATTATCGCAGGCGCAACAAAAGCGGCATTTGTTTCCATCAACGCCACCGCGTCCGGGATTAAAGACATTCATAAAGCCATCGAAGAAGCAAAATCATCCCTTGCATTATACGCAAAACGAACAATTTTATTTATAGATGAAATTCACCGTTTTAACAAAACCCAACAAGACGCATTGTTGCCGCATGTAGAAGACGGAACCCTCACCCTTATTGGCGCAACGACAGAAAACCCCTATTTCGAAGTCAACAAAGCGTTGGTATCCCGTTCGATGATTTTTGAACTTTATCCATTGACGCACGAAAATATTTTATTTTTAATGAAGCGTGCATTAAAAGACAAAGACAAGGGTTTAGGAAATATCAACATCCATGCTGAACCGGATGCACTGGATTTTTTGGCATCACGCTCCGGGGGTGATGCACGCAGCGCACTGAATGCACTGGAATTGGCGGCACTCACCACCGAACCGGATAAAAATAATATGGTAATCATTGATCTTGATGTTGCGGCAGCATGTATACAAAAAAGACCACTCTTTTTTGATAAAAATGGCGACAACCATTATGACACCATTTCGGCTTTTATAAAATCCATGCGCGGCAGCGATCCGGATGCCGCATTGTATTATTTGGCACGCATGATTTATGCGGGCGAAGATCCTAAATTTATCGCAAGACGTATTGTTATTTGCGCATCAGAAGATGTGGGAAATGCAGATCCTCATGCTCTTATGATTGCAACCAGCGCATTTCAAGCGGTACAAATGATTGGCTGGCCGGAAAGCCAATTGATTCTCGCACAAGCGGTAACCTACATTGCTTGCGCACCAAAATCTAATGCCTGTACCGAAGCCATCAGCGCCGCCATGCAAGATGTGCAAGACATCTCCGTCATGACCCTACCACTGCACTTAAAGGATGCACATTACAAAGATGCCGGGAAACTTGGGCGCGGTGTGGATTATAAATATCCTCACGCTTATGAAGGCAATTATATACCGCAGGATTATTTACCCTTAGAATTACAAGGAAAATCATATTATCATCCTACGGAAAATGGGGTTGAGAAAAAGATTAAAGCGTCCTTAATGAAACTACGTCCGGAGCGTTATTAATAATTAATACGCTCCGTTTTATTTTTTACACCATAACCGCTGATATGTTTTAATCTGTACAGCGTCAGTAATCGAGCAAACTCACAAGGCGTCCCTTGTAATCGCTCGTTTGCAACTGAATAGTTTATGGTGCAAGAATATCATAACAAATTATGATTCATGTATGTTGTCACGAATGTGTAGCACATAACAAAATCACTTATTTTTGATGTCACATTTTTGCAACATATGGTTCTGTTGTGGGTATTACTTTGTTTTGGTGGGTCATGTCATTGTTCCTTTTTTAAATTATATTTTGGAGCAGTGTATATAAAAACACCACTCGTTTTCATAAGCAGCGGAATTTTTGACACACTAATGAGTTTTCTGTTAT
>Ga0209755_10002014_pt1 | contig 29114 bp, 27 predicted proteins | sample TergutCo191P1_FD_187301 | JGI IMG/M metagenome (GOLD analysis project Ga0209755, IMG submission 187301) | Cornitermes sp. P1 segment gut microbial communities from Petit-Saut dam, French Guiana - Co191P1 (SPAdes) (version 2) | ecosystem: Host-associated > Arthropoda: Insects > Digestive system...
AAGATAAATCATACAGCGCATACTGCAATCTGCGCCATGTGACATAGGACATCACAGATGTTCCGATTGTCCTTGTAAAGATACGGCTAAAATGATATGCGGAGTAGCCAGCTTTTTCCGCTATCATAACAGCGTTTATCTCGCTTTTAATCTCGTCCTCGATGTAGTCAATTACAGCTTGTAGTGCTTGGGTGTAGCTCATTTCAACACCTCTTTCCGCGCGGTGATTATAGTTTAACATGGTGCTTGGGTGGTTTCTTATCCTGAATTGCTCTGTTTTATTTTGGCATATGGTCACTCAACATGCTATAATCATCACAACAGCAAGCGAATAATTCACATTATAATGGAGGTAGTAAAAAATGACCCCGCATGAAAAAGCATTAGAAATAGTTAATCAATGCAAAATTGGTATGTTTGGCAACAAAGACGAGCAAGGAAATCCACAAATTAAAGCAATGCTTAAAACGAAAAATGAGGGTCTGAACATTTTTTGGTTCTGCTCGAATACTTCCTCAAAAAGAGCGGCGCAAATCCAAAAAGACGGAAACGCTTGTATTTATTTTTACGAAGGTTTTAACGGCGTTATGTTGAGTGGGACAGCAGAAGTGTCATGGGATGATGACGTAAGGAAATCGTTTTGGGAAGATGGTATGGAAGGACATTATCCGCTTGGCCCGCTTGACCCTGATTTTGCATTAATTAAATTTACCGCCAAAAGCGGAAATTTATATAGGGGGTTGCCAACCGAAGATTTTGTAGTAGTCTGAACAGATGTGTATTGCAATCATGCGGCATATGCAGTACAATAGTGGTAGGCAAAGAGAGGGGGGTGTGCATGTCCAAAGCGATAACCGTAAGGGTAGATGAAACTATAAAACAACGCGCAGAGGAAACCTTGGATGAAATAGGTTTGAATATGACTACCTATATTGTTTCCAGTCTTAAAGCATTGGTAAGGGAGCAAAAAGTACCCTTTGAATTAACAACAAAACAACAAGCTAATGCGAATTATATTGCCAAGCTTGATGATTCTATTGCACAAGCGGAGCGCGGCGAAGTTGTGATGTATACCAAAGCACAAATGCGGGCTATGGAAAAAACACAATGAACCGCTATTTTACAAACCGTGCCGATAAGGAATATAAAAATTGGCAGAAAGATAATCTCAACGTGTTCATTAAAATAAACGATTTAACAGACAGTATTGAAGAACATGGAATGTTAGGTGGCATTGGGAAACCGGAGCAATTGAGGCACTACGACACGCCGACTTTTTCAAGGACAATAACAAAAGGCGACAGGCTCGTCTATAGACCGCACGGCGAAGGTGATTTGCTTATCATCTCGTGCAAAGGGCATTATGATGATAGGTAGGACTTCGCTGCCACAAGGGGCTGTCTTTCTTTGTTGAAAAAGACAGCCATTGTTTTAAGCAGGCTCGTTTTCTCAACCCCCCCAACGAAATTATTTAGTACATGATAATTAGTACATTCCCCCCGCATAAATTAACTGTGAGGTGGAATTGAGCTATGAACACTGTTACCATTCTTACCCAAGGATTTGCGCAGGAGCTGGAGAGCATTAACTTGTGCTGCGACCGCGCGGAACTTGATACTGACGCACTTACACATCTGCTTGAGCGCATAGTTATTTTTAAGCATCCGGTATACGGTCATTCCCGTAAACTTGCTGACATGGCGACAGAGCTTTGCGGCGGGGAGATTCATCAGGCTAACCGCCGCCGCTTGGATGCTTACCTTCTGGAGCATGACGAATTGCATTTGGAGGGATATGCTGCTTTTCGCATGTCGGATTACCGAAACAAACTGGATATGTTGATGTACCGCCTTATCAAGAAGCTGAAACTGACAGAGAGCCTGCTGCTGTGATTTTTTTGCGCCATTCGGGTGTCAGCGGTTCGACCTTTACTCCGTTGCCTGCTACTGACGAATGCAGCATAGTGTACTTATCAAGCAGTACCCCTACATGACCGGGAAAGTAGAGCAAATCGCCTCTTTCTGCGTCTTGTGGGGGTATTTCTTTTATTGGGAAGCCCGGTTCTATGCGGGAATCTCTAAAGATATGTACGCCGTTTAAGTAATGCGCCATGAAGCACAGCCCGGAGCAGTCGATTCCGTGCGGGCTTTTTCCGCCCCAGCGGTATTGGCTGTTTATGTAGAGCAGGGCGGTTTGGCAGATGTTGTCCGGGTCGTGGATGCCGGGGTAGGGGGTCAGGAAGGGCGTGCGGATGTAGCCTGTGCGGCCGTCGGCGGTTGTTACCTTCGTCCAGTTTGGCGGGTCTTCTGCGTGTGCTTGTATTGTGCAGCCTAGGGTCAGGCAGATTAGTAAGGGGGCTTGGACTTTTGGGGCGGATAGGATGTCGGCTGCGGGGGCGTTTATGTAGTGGGTTGGGGTGAAATTTTCTGGCTCGCAGGTGTGGATTGGGTCTAGCCAGCCGCAGTAGCCGTAGTCGGTGCGGACGCGCAGTAAACCCTCTTTTTCGGCTTCTACCGTTACTTTCATGCCGTGCAGAAGTTCGTCTGTGCGTTCTTCTCCTTCGTATAGTGACGCGGTTTTCGACTTGATTATTAAAGTCATACTATCTCTCCTTTTATTCGTATGTTATACTAATGACGAGGTGGGTAATGGTTAACTTAGAAAACGACTGGGACGGCCTTTTAAGCGGCGAATTTCAGAAGGAATATTATCAGCAGCTGCGCGGTTTTTTGAAGGAAGCTTACAGCCTCCGCACAGTCTATCCTTCCATGCACGATATATTTAATGCCCTCAAATATACTTCGTATGAATCGGCCAAAGTTGTTATCGTGGGGCAAGACCCGTACATGAATCCCGGCGAGGCGCACGGGCTTTCGTTTTCTGTTCAGCCTGGAGTGCGCGTTCCGCCTTCCTTGCTTAACATTTTCAAGGAACTGGAAAGCGATATGTTATGTTATATGCCGGACAACGGTTATTTAGTGCATTGGGCGCGGCAGGGTGTGCTTTTGCTTAACTCGGTCTTGACCGTGCAGCGCGGTGCGAGCCGCTCGCACGCGGGTAAGGGTTGGGAACAGTTTACCGACCGTGTGTTGGAGCTTGTAAACGAGAAGGATGCCCCTGTTGTCTACATGCTTTGGGGGCGCGATGCGCAGCGGAAGGGTCAGTATCTGGATAACCCGCGGCATTTGGTTTTGACGGCGGCGCATCCCAGTCCCTTGGCGGGCGGGCGCTACTTTGGCAGCAAGCACTTTTCCCGCGCTAACGCGTTTTTCCGTGAAAATAATTTAAGTGAAATAGATTGGCAAATACCAAACATTGGGGAGGAAGCTAAAAATGGCTGAAAACAAAAACGACGGCATGAACTACGCTCCAGAGGTCAAAACAAAGGGCCCTGTAGTGAAAAGCGGAGAGTTTATCTTCGCGGCGGCGCACCTTGACCACGGGCATATTTTCGGAATGTGCAAGGGGCTGACGGAAGCGGGCGGGCTTTGTAAGTACGTGTACGACCTCGACCCGGACAAGGTATCGGCTTTTGTTAAGCAGTTTCCGGAAGCCAAACCCGTGGCTGACTTCGGCGAGATTTTGCAGAACGCGGAAGTTCAAATGGTGGCGTCTGCGGGGGTCACTAACACACGCGGCCCGACAGGTGTAACAGTCCTTGAGCATGGCAAGGATTATTTTGTTGACAAGGCTCCGTTCACCACGATGGCACAGCTTGACGCCGCGAAAAAAGCCGTCGAGAAGACAGGCAAAAAATATATGGTATACTACAGCGAGCGCCTGCATTCCGAAAGCTCGGTTTACGCGGGGCAGTTGGTACACGCGGGGGCTATTGGGCGGGTTATTCAAGTGATTGGGCTTGGGCCGCACCGGCTTAACGCGCCTTCGCGCCCCGACTGGTTCTTTAAGCGGGAGCAGTACGGCGGGATTTTGTGCGATATCGGCAGCCATCAGGTCGAGCAGTTTCTGTACTACACAGGCGCAAAAGATGCCGAGGTCTTGCACAGCAAAATCGGTAACTATAACAACCCGCAGTACCCTGAACTCGAGGATTTCGGCGATGCTACCCTGCTTGCCGATAACGGGGCTACGCACTACTTCCGTGTGGACTGGTTTACGCCCGACGCGCTGCCCGGTTGGGGCGACGGCCGCCTTGTTATCATGGGTACAAAAGGGTATATTGAGGTGCGGAAATACCTGAATATTCTGGGGAACCCCGAAAACGGCGGGCATGTCTTCCTCGTCAACGAGAAGGATTATATCTACACGAACGTGGAAGGGAAGGTCGGCTGCCCGTATTTCGGCGAGCTGATTTTGGACTGTTTGAACCGTACGGAAATAGCCATGACGCAGGCGCACGCCTTTAAGGCGGCCGAGCTTTGCATCACCGCACAGGACAAGGCTGTCCGTGTATGCTAGATGCGGCGCTATTGGGCACGGGCGGGATGATGCCCTTGCCCAACAGATTTCTGACTTCTTTGCTTTGCCGAATCAACGGAAGTATGCTGCTCATCGACTGCGGTGAAGGTACGCAAATCAGCCTGAAAAAACTGGGTTGGGGTTTCAAAAATATCGATGCCATTGCCATTACGCATTTTCATGCCGACCACATAAGCGGACTGCCCGGGATGCTGCTTGCCATGGGTAACGCCTGCCGCGAGGAACCGCTAAGGATGTTTGGGCCGCCCGGGCTCGAAAAGGTGGTCAGCTGCCTGCGGGTGATTGTGCCGGAACTACCTTTTGAGATTCATTTCACGGAATGGTCGAAGGAGGTAACAAGCGCGGTACTTTTGCCTGATGTTGAGCTTAAATCGCTGCCTCTTAACCACTGGGGCGTGTGCTTCGGCTACAGCCTAACCTTGCACAGGCGCGGGCGGTTCGATGTAGAACGCGCGAAGCGCGGCAACATCCCCATGGCGGTTTGGTCGCCCTTGCAGAAGCAGGACGAGGTGGTTTACGAGGGCGTGCGCTACACAAGCGATATGGTTCTGGGTGCGCCGCGCAAGGGCTTACATCTCGGCTACTGCACGGACACGCGCCCCGTGCCCGACTTGCCGGCATTCATGTACGAAGCCGACCTGCTAATCTGCGAAGGGCTGTACGGCGAAGCCGGCAAACAGGAAAAAGCCGCGGCACATAAGCACATGTCCTTCCAAGAAGCGGCAACCATAGCAAAAGCAGCAAAGGTAAAGGAGCTGTGGCTGACACATTTCAGCCCGGCCATGCCCGACCCGCACAACTACCGCCAAGAAGCCGAGAAAATCTTCCCAAACGTAGTAATAGGGCGGGACAGAATGACCAAGACATTATTATTCGAAGAAGAAGGGGGGCAGATAAATGACTGACCTTCAGCTAATAGAGGAAGTTTTAGCAGGCAAGCAGGAAGCGTTTGCTGAACTGGTTTCCCGCTACAAGAACCTGGTCTTTTCCATAATCATGAGAATGACAAAGGACAGCGAGGAAGCAAACGACCTGGCACAGGAGGTTTTCCTCAAAATGTATAAAAACCTCGCATCCTACTCGCCCGAGTTTAAGTTCAGTACATGGACAATGCGCATCACAACAAACCATGTGATTGACTTCCACAGGAAGCGCAAGCAGGAGACGGTACCTTTAGAAGCAGCCGCGGTAGTAGCTACCGACCCGGATTCCTCGCCCGAGGCGGCGCTGCTGCGCAGGGAAGAAACCGAACGCATCCAAAATATAGTAAATCAACTGCCCGCTATGTACAAGCTGCCGATTGTGATGTATCATCAGAAGAACATGAGCTACCAAGAGATATCGGACAAAATCGGCGAGCCGCTTTCTAAGGTAAAGAACCGCATATTCCGCGGGCGCAAGCTGCTGAAAGAGCTTTATTTGATGGGGGAAGGAAGGTGAATGGTATGACTTGCGAAAAATTTAATGACTATATAATGTTGTACCATGAAGGTCGGCTGAAACCGCGTCAGGCAATAGCCCTGCACAAACATCTTGAAAACTGCCCGGATTGCCGCGAACTTTTTTTGGTAATGGACTCTGCGGAAGAATTTACGGATGAGCCGCGGGAAGGGTTTGTTGAGGCGGTCATGGCGAAGGTTTCGGACTTGCCTGCTTACGAGCGTGTTACAAATACAAAACCGCGGGTAGACTGGCTGCGGGTCGCGGGTTCTTTTTACGCATTAGCCCTTGCGGTTGTTTTGATTATCTTCTATAATACTGACTTGATTCAAATACCGCAGACGGGCGGGGATTGGTTTTACGCGATTACGGATAATATGTTCAGCCTGCTAAGCGGCTTTGGGCATTTTCCGCTTGTGGTTGCTGTAGTGCCTGCCTTGGCGTTTGTATTTATGCTGCAAAAGGAAAAGGTCAAAAAACATGATTATTCTGGGCATTGAAACTTCTTGCGACGAGACTGCCGCAGCCCTTGTGGCTGACGGGCGCAGGCTTATGTCGAATGTTATTTCATCGCAGGTGGATGTCCACAGGGAGTACGGCGGCGTTGTGCCGGAAATAGCGGCGCGGAAGCATGTAGAGAGTATTTCGTTCATTGTAAAAGAATCACTGCGTCAGGCAGGTTGCAGGCTGTCTGATGTAGACGGTGTGGCTGTCTCGAACGGCCCCGGCTTGGTGGGGGCTTTGTTGGTCGGACTTAACTTTGCTAAGTCCCTGGCGTTTGCGAGGCAGCTGCCGCTTTATGGCGTACATCATATCTACAGCCACATCTGCGCTAACTATATCGGCAACGAAACATGGACGCCGCCGTTTATCTGCCTTGTTGTCTCCGGTGGTCACACTCATTTGATTGAGGTAAAGGATTACCACGACTGCGTGGTGCTTGGCCGTACAAGGGACGATGCCGCCGGCGAGGCGTTTGACAAAGTGGGAAGAACCCTAGGGTTGCCGTACCCCGGAGGCCCGGAAATTGACCGCTTGGCAAAAAAGGGCAACCCGCAGGCGGTTAACTTCCCGCGCGCAAGCTTTGCGGGCAGCTTAGATTTCAGTTTCAGCGGCTTAAAATCAGCCGTTTTGCAATACTTACAAAAGAATAAAAACTACGAAGCACAGGATATAGCCGCCGCGTTTCAGCAGGCGGTTGTTGACGTTTTGGTTTCGCGAACGCTTGAGGCTTGTGCCGAGCGCGGGTATTCGAAGGTAGCGCTTGCGGGCGGTGTGGCCGCAAACGGCGGGCTGCGCGAGGCGTTTACGGAAGCTTGCCGAAATCAGAACCTCACCCTGCATCTTCCGCAAGCCGTATACTGTACGGACAACGCCGCGATGGTAGCAAGCGGCGGGTATTACAGGCACCTGTTGGGTAAGCAAGACGACTATAGTCTGAACGCCTATCCCAGCATGGATATTGGAGGCTGACAAAAGATAATGGATAAATTTTTACACGACTTCATAGAGGCGCTGCCCGTCTTCCTATGCGTGGCGGACGTACAGACAAAAGCACCAATCTACTACAACAAAATAGCGGCGGAAATCCTAAGGCGGCTTCCTTACGACAGAAAAGTCAGCTTCGTAGAAGAAGTCGTGCGGATGGATTCCACTATGAAGTTCTGTGAAAGAGCCGAAACAGGGCGCGGGCGCTGGTTTCAAATGGAGACAAACGCCTTCGAATGGCTGGACGGACGTAACTGTATACTAATCGTAGGCACGGATTGCAGCAAAACGGTAACAAACGAGGAATTATTAACGATAGCAGCCTACACCGACTCCCTAACGGGCATCTACAACAGAAAAATCGGCACAGAAATGCTGGGCCGATTCGTAAACGAAATTAAGGTGGCCACCCAGTCCTTCTCGGTGTGCTTCCTGGACATAGATGACTTGAAATACGTAAACGATAATTTCGGACACGGCGCCGGAGACAAGTACATACTGACCGTGACTGACCTAGTAAAGCAGTCAATCAGAAAGACAGACATATTCGCACGGATGGGCGGCGACGAGTTTTTGATTATTTTCCCAAAATGCCCGGCAAGGGTGGTAGCGTCAATCATGGGCGAAGTATACAGGATGTTAGAAGGCGTAAACGAGAACAACGAGCCTAAGACCAACTTCTCCATAAGCTACGGTATCTTAGAAGTTCCGCCCGGCGACGGAAGAAACATGGAGGAGATACTCTCCGACGCAGGCACGGAAATGTACAGGATGAAAGGCGAGTATAAGAAGACGAGAGTACTGCCCGAGGTTCGGGTTATGTAGGGCAGTTGGTTAGTGTCACTAACCAACTGAAGCGCGTTAATATTTTCCGTGTTCCATCCGCTCCGCTATTTCCTTTGTTGGATGAACGGCGCCCCTCGGATGGTTCGGCGGTGCGTAGATGGAGTACAGTTTTAAGGGGCAGGTGCCTGTGTTGATTATATTGTGCCACGTACCCGCCGGGATTAGGATGGCAAAGTCTTCGCAGGCTGTTTGTCTATAGTTCAGCTCCTGCGGGCCGTGCCCCATCAGGACAAGCGCCTGACCCTGCTCTATGCGCAGAAACTGGTCGGTTTGCGGATGGATTTCAAGCCCGATATCCTCGCCGGGCTTTATGCACATCAGGGTAAGCTGCAACTGCCTGCCCGTCCAAAGGACATCGCGGAAGTATTGGTTATCAAGCGTAAATTTATTTATGTCAGCGGTAAAAGGGTGCGGGCCGTAGTCTATTCCTGCGGGCTGCGGTTTTGGTATATAATATTTCTGCATTTTTGATGCTCCTTTCTAGTAACAGAATATGTACAATCTGATAAGGTGGTTCTATGTTCAAGATTGAAAACGTAAACAAGGGTCTAATCTATACCGATATAAAGGACTGTATCGACTGCAACAAATGCAGCTATAACTGCCCCGTAACAAAGTCGAACGTCGGCGTAAAGGACGGCGACGGCAAATATAAAGTCTGCGTGGACGAGCGGGAATGCGTACTCTGCGGGCATTGCATGAGTACTTGCGTCCACGATGTAAGGCGGTACAGGGACGATACCGCTGATTTCATAGCCGATTTGAAAGCGGGCAGGGTGTTTTCTCTGCTTATCGCGCCCTCGTTTTTCCTGAATTATCCGGAGGAAGGCGGGCGCGTTTTGGGATACCTAAAAAGCCTCGGCGTCAAGCACTTTTATCCTGTCAGCTTCGGTGCGGAAATCACCGTATGGGGCTATTTGCGGCATATACTGGGCGATAACAAGCCCGGCTATATCTCGCAGCCCTGCCCAACAATAATCCATCACATAGAAAAACATCAGCAGGATTTAATAGATAACATAATCCCGTTCCAAAGTCCGATGATGTGCAGTGCTATCTATCTGAAAAAATATATGCACATAGAGGAAGATTTGGCGTTTTTCGGGCCTTGTATATCCAAGAAAATCGAAATCGAGTCTCCGCGCGGACTGGGGCTTATTCAGCATAATGTCACGTACCGCCATATCATGGAGCATATCCGGGATGAGGGTGTAGACCTAAACAGCTATCCGCCCGAAGAAGGGGAGAGCCTCAGCTTCGGGCTTGGTTCGATTCTGCCGAAACCAGGCGGACTGGGCGAGAATCTGGAATTTTATCTGGGTCAGGAATCGTCCATCTTTCATATAGAGGGCGTGGATAAGGTCTACAGCTTCCTTGGCTCGTTTGCGGAAGGGATTAAAAACAGCCTGCCCGACCACACGCCCGACCTTATCGATGTACTTAACTGCGAAATGGGCTGCTGCTACGGCACCGGCGCCGAGCCGCGCTCTCTAAACGATTTTCAGGTGGCCTGTCAGTCGGTTTTCCTGCGGAAGAAGAAGCAGGAAGCCGAACAGGCACACAGCATACATCCCGCCGAGCGCCTTGCCCGGCTGAACGAGTTCTTCAAGGATTTGAACCCGGACGATTTTTCCTGCGAATACCATATAGACGAGGCGTACAGCCCAAGTCAGGTAAGCGAGGAAGAAATCGAAGCAGTGTTCGAAAAAGAGCTGATGAAGCTTAGCGAAAACGACAAACACTTAGACTGCGCGGCGTGCGGCTACAGAACCTGCCGCGAAATGGCGGAAGCCATAGCCCTCGGCATAAACCATCACAACAACTGTGTATATTACGTAAGGGACGCACTAGCAAAAAGCATGGAAGAAGCAAGAGATTCGGAAGTGCGCCTGCGCATAATCATGGACAACATTCCGCTTGCCTGCAACATGACAAACAAGGATTTTACGGTAATAGAATGCAACCAAGAAGCGCTGAACCTGTTCGGATTAAAGGACAAGGACGAGTATAACGAGAAGTTCTTCGAAATATGGCCGCCTACGCAAGCGGGCGGCGTCAGTTCCATGTCTGTATCGAAGACGATGAACCAGTTAGCGATGGAAAAAGGCGAAGCCCGCTTCGAATGGAATGCGCAGGCAACCACGGGCGAGATTATCCCCTGCGACATCACGCTTATCCGCGTAACATGGCGCGGCGAGTATCATACCCTGGCGATTTTCAACGACCTGCGCGAATTTAACGAGAACCAGAGAAACACGCGCCTGATGGAAGAACGGCTCACGGCTATGCTTGACGCATCGCCCTACCTCTGCGCGATATTCGACGAAAACTACAGAATCATAGAAGCCAACCAAGCCGCGGCGGAGCTATTTGGGTTGGAAGACAGAAGGTACTACATGGAGCGCTTCTACGAGCTGTGCCCGGAATTTCAAGAGGGCGGCGTACCCACCCCGCAAAGGGTAAAAGAAGTCCTGCAAATGGCCTTCCGCGACGGCAGCGCAAAAATCAAGTGGTTGCATCACACCCTCGATGGGCAGACGGAAATCCCCTGCGAAGTTGACCTGCGCAGGGTGCGCCTGGGCGACAGAAACGCCGTAATAGTCTACGTACGCGACCTGCGCGAGCAGCTCGAGATGACAGAACGCTTAGAAGCAGCCGTACTGAAAGAACAGGCGGCCTCCAGCGCAAAAAGCCTGTTCCTATCGAACATGAGCCACGAAATCCGCACGCCCATGAACGCAATAATAGGCATGACAGGCATAGCGAAGAAGACAGGCGATGTGGAGCGCAAAAACTACGCAATCGATAACATAGAAAAAGCATCAAGCCACCTTTTGGGGCTAATCAACCAAATCCTCGACATGTCGAAGATAGAAGCCGACAAGCTGGAGCTGTACAAGCACTCATTCGAGTTCAGACGCATGATTAACGAGGTAACGAGCGTACTTATCTTCCAAATTGAAGAAAAAGGGCTTAGGCTGAAACTGGAACTAGACGAAGCAATCCCGCGCAATATCGTAACGGACGAGCTGCGCATGGCGCAGGTCATTACGAACCTGCTGTCAAACGCGGTCAAGTTTACGCCGGAAGGCGGCGACATAATGCTGAGCGCGAAACGCACAGGCAAAAAGAACGGCACCCTGCGCATAGAAGTACGCGACACAGGCATAGGCATAACCGCGGAGCAGAAAGCGCGCCTTTTCAAGGCCTTTGAACAAGCGGAAGCGGGCATAACTCGCGAGTACGGCGGCACAGGCCTTGGCCTCGCGATTTCGAAACGCATTATCAAGATGATGGGCGGCAAGATTTGGGTAGAATCCGTGCCCGGCGAAGGCTCGACCTTCATCTTCACAGTCCCGCTAGAAAAAGGCGCGGACAGCAGAAGCGAACAGGGCGGCGATGCGGACAAGGAACTAGTAACAAGCTTCGAAGGCAAAACCGTCCTCCTTGCCGAAGATTTGGAAATCAACCGCGAAATAGCCATGGCGCTGCTAGAAACCACGGAAGTGACCATAGAATGCGCCTCCGACGGCAAGCGTGCCCTGCGTATGTTCGAGGACGCGCCCAATAAATACGACCTTATCTTCATGGACGTACAAATGCCCGTGATGGACGGCATTACAGCCACAAGCTTCATCCGCGCAATCAACAGCCCAAAGGCAAAAACCGTACCCATCATAGCCATGACAGCAAACGTCTTCCAAGAAGATATAGACAAGTGTCTGCAAGCAGGCATGAACGGGCATGTAGGCAAGCCATTAGAGTTTGAACTGGTGCTGAATGTGCTGAACGAATACCTGAAATGACACTAAATGTCGAATTTTGAATTGTTAAACTAGTTGATATCCCGGAGAAAGTACTCTAATATGAATTTTGGTTTATTTGTTTTAACCTAAGAGGAGGCAAACATGAAAAAACCTTTGAATCTCGCGCATAGAGGCTTTTCCGGGCTTTATCCCGAAAACTCAAAGCGTGCTTTTACGGAGGCTTTGGCGGTAGCGGGCTGTGACGGCTTCGAAACGGACGTACACCTGTCAAAGGACGGGCAGCCCGTAATCATCCACGATGCCACGCTTGACCGTACATCGGACGGCAAAGGGGCAGTGGGTGCAAAGACATTTAAGGAGCTGCAAGAATACGACATAGGCGCATGGAAAGACGCAAAGTTCGCGGGCGAGCGAATCATGCACTTGGACGAGCTGCTAGAACTGGCGGTAGAACACGGTAAAGCTCTGAACATCGAGCTGAAAAACTACGAGGTGCTTTATCCGAACCTCGAGCAAATCGTAATCGACCGTGTAGTCGCGAAGAAGGCAACGGACTTGGTGTTCTTCTCGTCGTTCAACCACATATCCATGGAGATGTGCATGGACATCACGCAGGAAATCCCCACGGGACTTTTGTATATGCAGCCACTAATCCGCGCGGAAGAATACGCAAGCGGGCATAATCTGCATCCGAACTTCAGACTGTTCGGCTTGGAAGCGGATTTAATTGAGCGTGCGCATAAATTGGGTATTGCGGTCAACGCATGGACTGTTGACGAGCCCGAAGACTACAAACTATGCATAAAACTGGGCGTAGATTCGATTATTACAAATTTTCCGGACAGGCTTGCGGAAATTTTACACTAAATTTACAAAGCGGTTTTATAATCGCGGATGTAGCTTAACTAATTTTGTATCACAGGAGGATTATGTAAATGAAGAAGCATTTTATTAAGAAGATGGCGGCAATCGGTGCGTTGACCGCGAGTATGCTGCTTGCAGCTTGCGGCCCCGCGGCTCCCGCGGCAGGCGGTAACGGTGCGCCGGCAGCAGCAGCCGACGGCGGCACACAAAGCATTGTAATGTACTCAAACGCTGTCTCCGACGGACGCGGCGACTGGATTCAAGAACGCGCACTGCGCGAATTGAACATCGACGTACAGTTTGTTGACCTCGGCGGCGTAGCCCTGTCAAACAGGCTGATAGCCGAGCGTTACAACCCGATGGGCGACGTTATCTTTGGTCTTAACCCAATGTTGTGGCACGCTATGGAATACAACGACCTAATCGTACCGCACTTCCCGCCATGGCGCGACGAAGTACCTGCATATCTGAACCATCCCGACGGACTGTTTAACGCGGTTATCCTCGTAGGCAACCTGCTTACTTGGGACACAGCGCAAGTAGGCGCGGCAGAAGCTCCTAGCGACTGGCTTGACCTCTGGGAGAACCCTGCGTTCCACGGACGTTACGCATTACCGGTAGCCTTGACAGGCAGCACGGTGCAAATGGTACTTAGCGGAATCTTTACGCGTTTCCTTGACCCTAACGGCTTGATGGGCGTTTCCGACGAAGGATGGAGCCATATCGAGCGCAAGTTCGCAAACGGCGTGCCGACAGAAGGCGAAATCTATGCACCAATCGCAGACCCTAACTCCCCTGTTGCACTTAGCCAAATGTGGTCGCACGGCGTTCCCGTCCGCGAGGAGCAGTTCGGTCTGGAAATCGGCTTTGCCGTGCCGTCCGTAGGCATCCCGTTCTCCGTTGAAGGAGCAGCTCTGATTAACGGCGCACCTAACGAAGAAGCGGCAAGACGTTTTATCGACTGGTTCGGTACCGCGGAAGTAATGCATGATTTCAGCTACCGTTTCGGTTTCCTGCCTGCACATCCGGGCGCACTTGACGGTCTGGGCGGCATGACACTGCAAATGGCAGCGGTGCCTCACCAAACTGTAAACTGGTCTGTAATCGCACCGAATATCAGCCAATGGATGGAGCATATATACCTAACATATATGCAATAGGCTTTTTGCATAACTTCCGAATAAGCGCGACAATGCGCTAAGGTTCAAAGCGCAATTTCGCGCTCGGATGTAGTTATGCAAAAAGCTAAGTCGAACTTATTAGGATGGGAATATGATTAATCTGAATGATATTAAAGTAAAGTTTGAAGACGACGGCTTTCTTGCTTTGAAGGGTATTGATATCCAAGTTGAGGAGGGTGAGTTCTTCACCCTTCTCGGCCCTTCGGGCTGCGGGAAGACGACCACCCTCCGCTGTTTGACGGGCTTCATTATCCCAACAAGCGGAACGGTCAGTGTAAACAACAACGATATCACAAACATGCCGATAGAGAAACGGAACATCGGTATGGTTTTCCAAAACTATGCCCTTTTCCCGTCTATGTCGGTGTTTGAGAACATAGCCTTCGGCCTTCGCGTAAAGAAGGTGGCAAAAGACGAAATCATCAAGCGTGTAGAGGATATCGCCCAAAAGGTTGAGCTTGGCTCCGAGCAGATGGACAGGAAAATAAGTCAGCTGTCGGGCGGTCAGCAGCAGCGTGTGGCAATAGCGCGCGCGCTGGTAAACTCTCCGCCGATTATCTGCCTTGACGAGCCGCTGTCGAACCTGGACGCAAAGCTCCGTGTGCAGCTGCGTAACGAGCTGAAAGACTTGCAGCGCCGTTTCGGTATCACAACCATCTACGTAACGCACGACCAAGAGGAAGCGCTGACACTGTCTGACCGTATCGCAGTCTTCAACAAAGGGCAAATCGAGCAAATCGGCAAGCCCGACGAAATTTACAACAAAAGCGCAACAGAGTTCGTCTGCAACTTTATCGGAGATATAAATAAGGTCGATGCCGATTTCTTGGCGCGGGCTAATATTAAATCTGATAAGAGCTGTTATATCCGGCTCGAGCGCCTGTATGTAAATGACGCCGCACCGCATCATGTAAGCGCGGGCGAAGCTACTGTTGTCGCTTCCGAGTACTATGGTCTGTACATCAAGTACACGCTGGATGCCCAAGGTACGGTTCTTAAAGTAATAGAGAAGAACAGCGGCGTGCCCCTGTATAAGATGGGCGAGAAGGTAACTGTTAGTTTTAATCCGGAAAGTATATTGCAATATTAGTTAATTTCCAAAACTTCGACAGCGCGAGCGAAAATCTCGATGAATCAACGAGTTTTCGTGAGCTAGTTCAAGTTTTGGAAATTTTTAAGAATAGGTGGCTTGTATGGCATATTTGAAAGAGAATGGCGTAAAGGCTATGATTTATGCCGTCCTTCTGTACATTATCGTGTTCTTTCTGATTATCCCGAATGTGAATACGATAGTGTCGGTCTTTTGGCAGGACGGCGCTTTTACAATGAGGGCGGTTGACCGGGTCTTCGGCTCGGACAGGGCTGTGCGGGCGCTACGCAACAGTTTCATTCTTGCCCCGGTTTTGTCGGTTACGGTCGGCGTGATAGGCGTAAGCCTCGTGTTGATTACCGATTATTTCAAAATCAAAGGCGCAACAATCCTGCGGTTGGGTTACATGACAACCCTGCTTTACGGCGGGATTGTTTTGGTTTCCGGCTACCGTTTCCTGTACTCGGCCGACGGCTATATAACGGTGCTTCTTTCACGAATTATTCCGGGGTTCAATACGGAATGGTTCGTGGGATTTTGGGGAGTGTTATTTGTAATGACCTTCGCCGCTACGGGGAACCACATGATTTTCATTAGAAACGCGCTGCGCGGCGTGGACTTTCAGACAATCGAAGCCGCTCAAAATATGGGTGCTTCGCAGTTTACGATTATCCGCAGAGTGCTGTTGCCCGTGCTGCTGCCCTCCCTTACCGCGGTGACGCTGTTCACCTTCATCGGCGGGCTTAGTGCGATGGCGGCGCCGCTGCTTGTGGGCGGACGCGACTTCCAGACAATTAACCCGATGATTCTGTCGTTTGCGCAGATGCCCGGCTCGCGGGACTTGGCTGCGCTTATGGCGCTTTTCCTTGGGATGTCGTCCCTGTTCCTGATAGGTGTACTTGCCTGGCTCGAAAAACGCGGGCATTATCTGTCGGTTTCAAAGGTCAAAACGGAAATCGTTAAGCAGAAAATTAAAAATCCTATCGTAAACATACTTATGCATATTTACGCATATGTTTTGTTTGTGGTATATGTGACCCCGGTTGTATTTATCATTTTGTTCTCGTTTACGGACTCGGCGGCTATCGCGCGCAGGGAGCTTGACTTTTCGGCCATGACGTTGGATAATTACCGCATGATTTTTGCTAATCCGAACGCTTATATGCCGGTGTTCATTAGTGCGCTGTATTCGTTTATCGCTTCGGTGGGCGTTGCTCTTTTGGTTCTCTTGGTCTGCCGTATGATTACGAAATATAAGAGCGCGCTAAGCACTTTTGTGGAATATGCGTTCATGATTCCGTGGCTGCTTCCGACTACGCTCATTTCGCTGGGCTTGGTAACGACTTTCAGCCGTCCGCGTTGGTATATGGGCAATCAGGTCATAACAGGGACGATGGTGATTATGGTCATCGGCTACCTGATAACGCGGATTCCGTTTACGCTTAGGATGACGCGTGCGGCGTTTTTCGCCGTGGACGATACGCTCGAAGACGCCGCGAAGAACTTGGGCGCGAAGTCGTTCTACACTTTCTTCCGAATCATCCTGCCTGTGATAATGCCGTCGGTTATGGCGGTGTTCGCGCTGAATTTTAACAGCCTCTTGACCGAGTTTGATATGTCGGCGTTTCTGTTCCATCCGCTGACGCGTCCGCTTGGCGTGGCGATAAGGCAGTTTACGGAAGACGGCTCGGCGGACAATACCGCGCTGACCTTTGTTTACGCGGTTTTGATGATGATTGTGTCGGCTATTGTACTGTATTTGGTATACGGCCGCGGTTCGGGCAGGGATAATATGACGGAAACTTAGAGGTTTTGACAAGCATGACAACAGGGCAAATAGTTCAATATGTAATGCTGATTTTCGGCGGCTTAGGTCTATTCCTTTACGGCATGAAAATGATGATAGACGGCTTGGAGGACATGGCGGGCAATCGTATGCGTACGATTGTCGAGCGTGCTACCTCCAGCCGTTTTTTGGGAATAATAGTGGGCGCGCTGGTGACGGTGATTATACAAAGCTCGACGGCGACCTCCGTTATGACGGTAGGTTTCATCAATGCCGGGCTTATGTCGCTTGCACAGGCGGTCAGTATCATAATAGGTGCGCACATCGGCACAACGCTGACTGCGCACATTTTTGCGTTCCGCGTAGACGCTTTTGCGCCGATTTTCATTTTCATGGGACTGGTTTTGTACCTGTTTGTTAAGCGGAAGGTCTTCAAGGATTTCGGCTTCATCTTGCTTAGTATTGGAATACTGTTCTTTGGTCTGTCGGTCATGGGCGACCCCCTGCGGGAATTTGCGGGGACGCCTGGCTTCCAGGCGATTTTGACCGCGTTTGAGAACCCGTTTCTTGCGGTATTGTCGGGCTTTATATTTACCGCGCTGATTCAGAGTTCGACCGCTGCGACGGGGATTTTGATTTCTTTGTATATTCAAGGGGTGGATTTGTCGTTTACAACCGCCGTGTATCTGGTGATGGGGATTAGCATAGGAACGACGGTAACGGCGCTGATTGCGTCGCTTGCCGGGCGGCGGGAAAGTAAGCGGCTTGCGCTTGCGAATATGATTTACATTTCCATCGGATGCGGGGTGTTCGGCGTGCTGCTTGCGTTGTTCCCGGGAGTCCTTCTGTGGTTCCAGAACACATGGCACGACGGTGCCAGGCAGATTGCCATGTTTTACACCTTCTTCAAGGTGAGCCTGACGTTGATGTTTCTGCCGTTTGTGGGACATTTGGCGGCGCTCATGTATAAAATCATGCCAAAGCGAAGCCACGCAACGGATTCGAAGGAGCTTGTCTACATCAAATCCGACTCCAAGCAAACGCCCGCCGCGGTTATCGACCAGACCTTCGACGAGCTGCACCGCATGGGGATGATGGTGCTTGCAAACTTGAAGCTGTCGCTCGAAGCTTTCTACGAAAGCGACGAGGAAAAGGCAGAGGCGGTACTGGAAACCGAGGAGTCAATCAACTACCTTAACCGTCAGATTTCATCCCTGCTGATGGAGCTGCGGAACGTGGATTCGGTTTCGGACATGAAAAAAATCAGCACGCTAATGTATATAGCGCAGGATTTCGAGCGAATAGGCGACCATGCCGAGAACATCACCGAGCATAATATACTGACAACAGACGGCAAGCCAAGGCTGCCGCCCAAGGCGATGGAGGAGATAAAGGCGCTTAGTCAGGCTGTTATTGACATCATCACGCTTACGCTTGAGCTGTTTAATAATATGTCGGACGATTTGCTTACGCATGTCTATCTGCTCGAGCGGAATATCGACCATTTGGCGAAGGAGTACACGGAGAATCATATTAACAGGCTAAAGGGCGAGAAGCTTGACCCAAGGGGCGGGGTTATATTCCTTAGTATGATGACGAATCTTGAGCGGTGCGCTGACCATGCTAATAATATTTCTTATTATTTCTTGGAGGTTAGGCAGTTTAGGAGTGAGGTTGGGGTTGTGACGAGTGTATAGGACTGAGGATTTGATTAATGACTTGCAGCCTTTGGTTAGCGCGGTTGACGGGGCGGTTGGGGTGACGCGGCTTGTTTTGTTCGGAAGTTTTGCAAGGGGGACGCAGAATATTACGAGCGATATTGATATTGCAGTGGCTGAGAAGGTTTTTGGGTATGTTAGTAGGTATGAGTTTGCATGAATAATGTTTTACTTGCATTTTAGGAGGTATAGGGGAAATGAAGGGTTTGGGATTTAGTGAAACGCAGTTTGTTTTTGGGGTAATTAGTGAAATCGTATCTGGTAATGCTAAAAATAGTCTAATACCCAGTATCAATTTAGGTACGCCATTTTTTCCTACCTTAGTGGAGGAAGCAAAACGTGGATATGATGTAGCGTTCAAGGACGTAACGCCCTTTTTTATCCAATTCAAAGTAGCAACTGAGTTAACTGAAAGTTATGGGAAGGGGGCAAAGGCGCTTATCTCTGCTGCTAAAAAGAAGGGTAAAATGCTTAATCCGCCATTTTATCGTTTTAAGCTTCGGTCTACAAAAAAATCTTCGACAAATACATCACAGCATAGTATATTAGTCGCTTTATCAAAAACAAGCGGTAATATCGTACTATATTGCTCTCCGGCATTTGTAGGGTTTGATAAATACGTGGAATTTTACAGTAAAAAAGAAATATCAAATAATAGTGTATTTATAGATGTTAAAAACCTTACGAAAGAAGATGACGGAGCCGCGCATAGCATATACTACCAAGTAAGTCCTGAAGAAATTTATGAAGCATTATCGGAGCCAAAAGAAATAAAAGGGCTATATGGTTGGGAGAGACTTTGTGCCTATATCAAAGAACAACAATACGAAAATCGCCATAAAGGTGTTTCTGAATTTATAAGCAGTATGTGTGCTGCGTTAGAGTATAACGGAATAAAAACCCATCACAGCATAGTAGAAGATATATCTGGGTGCGACTATATGAGAGAGAACGTTTGTTTTGAAAGAATAATGGCACTAACAAATAATGATTTTGGTGAAGCGGTTAAACTATTCGCTGTAATTCAAGCTCTTTACATGCAAGGGATAATAACTTGTTTTATGGTAAATCCGCAGTAACCATTCATATTTCTATAGTAATACGCTAAAAACAACCAACCCTAACAATCTCCCGATTAATAAAATCAAAAAAATGCGTACTAACAGCATCCCCCGTATCCATCCCCTCAAGCAGCCCCCGCGCCTTCTCCGCGAACCCCGCCTGGCCTGTAATCTCAAAATACCGAATCAAAAAAGCATAAACCGCAGAAGACTGATTCTCATTAGAATTCCTCGCGGTATCTCTGCAATACCTGGCGAAAATCACCCCGTCCTCGCGGAAGCGTTCTTCTAAGAAGGCATGAAAGTTCGGTTCAGCATACCCCATTCTCTCAAAATACGCGATTGCGATAAGCGACTGGTCTATCATATTAACCTCTGCCGCGTCCGAAAGCAGGAACTCGCCGTTTACGAACCTTTCAGGAAAGAATGGCGAGGCCGTCAGGCTTTCAAGCGGCGCGAAGACTGAATCCGGGAAGTTGAAATACTCCATCAGCGGTACGTTGTAGTAGCTTAGGAAGAACTCGCTGAATGCTATGCCGTACTGCCAGTCGAAGAAGTCTCTCGGCGTGCCGTCTACTATCATTGTTGATTTTACGGTGCGGATGATTTCTTCCGCGAGCTGCCTGTAGTACGGTTCGCGGAAAGCTACCGCCGCCGTTGTCAGGGCTTCTGCTATTCTTAGGTCGTCTATTACGGCGCTTACCGTTATGTCTTCGCCCAGTTTCCATCTTATGAATGAATAGCCGCCTTCGTTTACTATAAAATGCTCTCTCAGTACTCTGACTTGCTCCGCGAAGCGTGCGGAGTCGCCTACAGGAATCAAATACTGCATGTAAAGCCCTATCGATTCGCTTAGAATTTCCGGGTTTTGGGCGTTTTGGAAGTTTAGGATAAGCCCGTCTGTCATGTAGTAGGTTTCGGTGTGGAGCTGGACTCGGTCGCATAGTACGCCGTCGTCGCAGCTTACAAGCGGCAGCAAGAGGATTATCAGGATTAATAGATTCTTTTTCATTTTGAACCTCCTTGTAGAATCGGCGGTAGTAGACCCATGTACCGTAGAATTTCTTCTTCTGTTGTGCTTGATTTGGTTTTGTATTTGTAGGCTAACAGGGCTTGCTCGTAGTTTATTAGGCCTTTTTCGTGCAGGTTTGTGACTGTGCTTTCGGCGGTTTCGTCTTCGGCGGGCGTGTATATTTTTTTGATTGCCTGCTCTATAGTGGTACGGGATGCGAATACTGCGTGGACGGAGATATTGTACTGGTTGCGCAGCAGGGTTTGGGCTGTGCTTGGGCTGTCTTCGCAGAACGCCATTACGTAGCCTGTGTCCGATTTGTATATTGGGGCGGCGTGCAGCCCCCGCAGGATTTCTTTGTCGAAGACGGCTGCCATGGGTCTTAGGTTCAGTTCGCTTAGGCATTCCGGTTCAAGGTACTGGATTTGCTTGATTTCCGACAGCGCGATAAGCAGCTGATGCTCGGTGATTTCGTTTTTGCTGATGAAGTACTCGCCCATGTTGATTTTTGTCTTTGCGCAGAATTGCAGGGCTTCTTGCAGCTTGTCGGTCGTTACAAAACCTTTCTCGAGAAAAATATCGCCCAGTCTCCTATGATAACGCGAAAGGATACGTTTTGGCAAGAAGGTGTGGTCGGTTTTTGCCCATGCGAGTTTTTTTACTTTTTTGCTACTTTTGCTGCTTTTGTTTCCGAAGAAGAATTGGCGGTATGCTCTTATGGTGGCGGTCAGGTTTATGATGTTGCCCCAAACGAGCCGAATCGGAAGAATAGGCGGGAACAGGCAGGCATAGAAGACGCTGCGCAGGCCGTAGATATTGAAAATCGCTATGCTTCTGAAAATCTGGCGCTCAAGCATCATGAATGTGACGGCGAGCGAAAGCCACCACGACAGCGTGAACACAGGGAAGATAGGCGTAAGCGGGATGAATAGCGAAATCAGGAAATAAACTATCACGGGATAGCCCGCGAAGGCGAGAAGGTTGCCTACTTTTGCCTTTTGGTCTTTGTAGAGCGAGTATCTGCCCGAGAATGGCATGTTCTTGAACCTGAAAATGTCGGTGAACTTAAACGACTGCATCGTTATGCCAAGAATCCATCTTGTCTTCTGCTTGACGGCGGCGGCGAATGTGTTTGGGAACATGGAGCGCGTTGAGATGTAGTCCCAGACGACCTTGTTGTTGTGCGAGACGCGCGGGACTTTTTCCAGTACGAAGTACATTTGGATGCCGCGCTGATACAGGGTCAGGGACAGTCTGTAGTCTTCTGTCAGGCTGTTGCTCGGCAGTATTTCGTCACTGCCGAAGGAGTCAAGTACTTCACGCGAGAGGGCAAAGCCTGTGCCCGCCGATGGGACGAACGCACCGTTATCGCGGCGGTTTACGACGGTAATGAAGTGGTTCTCGGCGAATTCGTCAAGGTATGTTGATGCGGTGATAGTTTTGAAAAAGTTTCTTAGGCTCGGCATTTGTACGAGGGGGAAGACGGGGAACTGCAAGGCTCCGCGGGATTCCAGCAGGTAGTTTGTGACTTTAAGCTCGTAGGGATGCACTACGTCTTCCGCGTCGTGGATTGTGAATGAGGTGAAATGCCAGCCGCGTTCCTTTTCGTATTCTTTGATTTGGGTGATTACGTAGTTTATGTTTTGGGCTTTCGAGGTGGGGCCGGGTACGGGGTTTATTACCGCGTGTACGTTTCCGTGGCGCGCCGACAGTGCGCGGGCTTCGGCTATTGTAGGCTCGTCGTTTGGGTAGACGCCAAGGAAGACATGGTACATCGATTTAGGGTAGTGGGTGGATGCGAGGAAGTTGTCGATTACGTCGCCCAGTACGTTATCTTCGTGCCACGCGGCGATTACTACCGCGAACAGTTTTGGCGGGACGGAATCAAGCTCGCGTAAGTCCAGATGGCGGTTTCGGACGCGCAGACGTTTGGTTAGCGTGATTATATTCCAGATTGTATCGTCTATTCCGGTCAGGAAATAGAGGCTTACCAGTATCAAGCCTAGAATATACAGTGTATCTGCAAGTATGTCCGTTACCTCCTTTTGTCATTGGTTTAGTATGTCAAATAGTTGGACTATTGTAACTATACTTTGCTCTCTCGTATAGGGGTCGAGAGGTGCGAAGCGGTTGCTGCCGACACCGCTCATTATGCCCAAACGCTGCATTGCGCCTACCGCGAGCGTTGCCCAGTAAGATATTTCCATACTGTCCGCGAAGTCGGGCTGCCCGGAAATGGGCGGCTGTCCGAGTACGGACGCAAGGCGGGCAAGCATGACGGCTGCTTGTTCGCGGGTAAGCGGGGCGTCCGGGTTGAAGCGGTTGTTGCCGACTCCGGAGACGATGCGGAGGTATGCGGCCATTTCTACGCTTTCGCTGTCGGTATCGGCGAAGGTGCGGCGTCCTGTAACGGGCTCGTTAAACTGCTCGTACAGGGCGATAGCGATAGCGGCGAACTCTGCGCGGGTGGTGTGCGCTTGGAAGTCTGAGCGGAACGATGCGGGCAGAAGGCCGAGGTTTAGGGCTTGTACTACCGAGTACATAGCCCAGGGTGAGATTGTTTCCGAGCCGTCTATTTTCGGCATGATGGTGACTTCTGTTAGTTCGATAAAGCTTCCGGGTCTGGTGGGTGTGATTATTATTGGGTCGATAAATATGTCAGCCGGCCTCGGCTCAATCTCAAACGGCTCAAGCGGGTACCGAACCCATATAGGGTATTCCAATTCTCCAAATGGGTACGGAATGGGGATAAACGGCGCATCGCCGGCTGTGTCATAAATGGTTTCGCCTGTTGTGATATCGAAAACATAAGTAATTCCGTCGATGGTTACAAAAGTAAGCGCGTTATTACCGGCGTCAAAATCTCTGCCTTCTCTGCTTTCCCAAAAGGACATGGTTACGCTTTGCCGAACCGATGTCATATCCCGCACAAGCTCATCAATCCGATAAACGCGCCGCACAACGCCATCTTCAAAAAAGCCCAACGCTATAGTATGTCCCTGTGTCGGGCGGAAAGCAAAATGCCGCATGTCTGCCGAGAAGAAGAAATTCTCTGCACTTATACCTGTAGTCGGCAGGTTCAATACAGAATAAACAAGCTCATCACCACGATAAACCCCCGCCTGTGCCAAAAATCCGTGACTAGGCTCCCATCGGAATACCATCGTCTCATCTTCCGACCAAATCTCAAAAGGCGAAGGCGGCATGAACGAGTCAGCATAGACCGCAACCCTACCGAGCAGCACCGCGGAAACAAGCAACATAGCAAAAATCAATCTTTTCATACTACCATCCCTCACTAAATAATATAAATCAAAATCGCAATTAAATTCACAAGAAACATTGAAAATATTGTAATGTGAAAAGTATCGGGAATCAGCACATCGTTCCTTGGCTTGATAATGTGATGCGTATGGGAAAAATAATGGTTGTAGCTTGCGATTTTTTTCTCATTCGGCCAAAGCCAATATCTATATGTACTGGAAAAGCATATGATGTGAAAAAACAAAAATATCCCAAGCAAAATCCACTGCCCAATATGCGGCACGAAAACAAAAGTAACAACAGCCGCAGCATAAGGCACCCAAAACACCAAATCAACAGGCTCGTCCTTCAAGCAGGATGTGACCAAAATAAAATTCCCGACACGAAAACCCGTCACATTCAGGGAATAGAAAAGAAAGCTGATTGCCACTAGCCAAGTCAATAAAAAACCCCCTTGTTTAGATTATATCTTTTTTGACTGAATGAATCAAATTATACCAGAAGATAAAATAAAGTGTCAGAATACCGAACTGCCCGCCGATTACGGGGAAGCCGGCTGTGAAGTTCATTATTGCTGTTGCAAGCAGAAGTACGGCGGTGGTTAGATGTATGAAACTGAACTTGAGCGGGGTGTTTTTGCGGAGAAGATTTAGGATATGTTTCCACGAGAAAATGATGCTGATAGTCAAGGTAAACAGGACAGTAGTCAGGATGTTTAACCAGAGGGAGAATGTGCGCATTGCGGTTTCCCGCATTGCTCCTAAGATGTCGGGGAATACGTCGAGGAAGATGTAGGTGCAGAATATGTATAGTATCCCGCGCAGATATTTGTTTGTTAGAATTTTTTTCATTTGAGAACCTCCTAAAACACCACTAACCCAACAGCCATAACCGCCATCCCCGCAAACAACCCCTTCATAACATTACCATGCTCACCATACCGATAAGCCGCGGGCAGCAGCTGCTTTACCGAAATATAAACCATTATCCCGCCAATCGCCGCGAACAAAAACCCAAACACCGCCTCGCCGAACCAGTGCAGCAGCAAAAAATACGCAGCCACCGCACCCATCGGCTCCGTCAGCCCGGACGCCGCCGAGGCCAGAACCGCCTTTGTGCGGCTTCCTGTGGCGTAGCGGATTGGTACGGCTATGGCTATGCCTTCCGGGATGTTGTGGATGGCTATTGCCGCGGCTATTGTGATGCCGAGTGCGGGGTCTTGCAGGGCTGCCATGAAGGTGATTAGCCCTTCCGGGAAGTTGTGGACGGCTATCGCGGCCGCGGTCATTATTCCCATGCGGCGCAGATGCTTTTTGCCGTTTTGTTCGGTTTCTTCTGCCTGGGGGATTAGCTTGTCGATTAGTGCGATAAATGCTATGCCGCCGAAGAACGCGGCCGTCACGAGCAGCATTCCCGTGCTTTCGCCGTAGATTGACTCTAAGTCGGCTCGGGCTTTTGCGAAAATTTCTACGAATGAAATGTACAGCATTACGCCGGCGGAAAAGCTTAGGCACACGGCCAGGAAGTCCTTGTTATCGCGTTTGCAGAACAACGCGACAAGACCGCCTATGCCCGTAAATGCGCCCGCGGTTAGCGTTAACAGAAAAGCTGAAAAGATTTCGTTCATATATAATCACCCCATCCACAATATTCGGACGGGGTGATTTTTGATACCGCCCTATACTTTGAAGTATGAAACCAATTCCTGCAAGATTTCTGCCTGCGAGTTCAACTCCTCGGCTGACGCGGCTGTCTCCTGCGAAACCGCCGAGTTGCTTTGCACCACCTGCGAAATCTGCCCGAGCCCTATGCTTACCTGCTCAATCGCCTCGGCTTGCTCTTTTGAGGCTTCGTAGATGTTGTGGATGATGTCCGATACCTCGCTTACGTTCGCCACTATCGTGCCAAGCGACGCAGAGGTCGTTTCCGCTATGCCGGAGCCGGAATCCACTCGGTCTATCGATTCGTTGATAAGCGCGTCTGTCTCCACGGCTGCCGCTTGGCTGCGGCTTGCCAGGTTTCTTACTTCTTCTGCTACTACGCTAAAACCTCTGCCGTGTTCGCCTGCTCTTGCGGCTTCTACCGCGGCGTTTAGGGCAAGCAGGTTCGTTTGGAAGGCTATGTCTTGTATTGCTTTGATTATGTTTGAAATGCTGCTTGACGATTCCTTAATCTGCATCATGGCCTCAAGCATTTTCTTCATCGCTTGGTCGCCTTCTTTTGCGTTTGCTGCCGAACGGCTGGATAGCTCGTTTGCGCCGGATGCGTGTTCGGCGTTTTGCTGGGTTTGCTCGTTGATTGTGTCGATTGTTGCGTTAAGCTGCTGGACGGAACTGGCTTGCTCCTGCGCGCCGTTTGCCAAATCCATCGAGCTTGCCGCGATTTGCTTTGCGCCGGAAAGCACTTGGCTGGACGCCGAGGACACTTCGGTCATCGTTTTGTTCAGCGTGCTGATGATGTTGGTGAGCGAGTCGCCGATTTTTTCGAACTCGCCTTCGAAGTGCATCTTGAACTTGTAGGTAAGGTCGCCCGCGGCTACAGCGCCGAGGCAGCGCCCTATCTCGTCTATGTAGACTTTAAGGGAGTCTATGACCTCGTTTACATCGTTCTTAATCGCCAGAAAATCGCCTGTGTAGTTGCCTTCGACCTTCTTGCCGAAGTGTGCTGCGCTTACCTCGCTCATTACGCTGCGGATTTCGGTCAGCGGCTTGTCTACGGCTTCGGCTATGTCGTTTAGACCCTTCATCAGCATCTGCCAGTCGCCCTTGTAGGCGCTTGTGTCTGCTTGGTAGTTCAGGTTCCCTTTTACGGAGGCGGCTTCTATCATGCCGCTTATTTCCGCGCTTATGTTGTTCAGATTAAGCAGAAGGGCGTCTATTGTCTCGTTGATTACGGCCTTCTTGCCCGGGAATTTTTTCACTTCTGCGCGGAAGTTTCCGTCGCCTACGTTGTTTACCACGTTGATGATGGTCAGCAGCTCGCCTGCGAAGTTATCTACGAGATTGTTCAAGCCGTCTGCCATTTCGTTGTATGTACCTTGGTACTTTGAGGAATCTATGCGGTAGTCTATGTCGCCATTTACATCGGTTTCGTAGGTCATTTTCCGCACTTCGTCCACGATTCCGCGGATTATGTCGACAAGATTGTAGACATCGCCGCTCATTACGCCGATTTCGTCCTTCGAAAGGCGCGAGCGGTTCATGTTGATGTTGAGATTCCCCGCGGACACTTCCTTTATGTTCGCGGTAAGGATTCCGACGGGTTTCAGCAGTCTTGTGATGATGGTAAACAGCAGCACGCCCGATACTAACAGGCTGATTACGCCGATTACGATAAGCAGTACCTGCTTATTCAAAACCGCCGTCTGCACATGCTCGCCGGAAAAGCCCACGAAGAACATGCCGACAGGCGTTCCCTCCAGATTTTTGAGCGGTATGTAGTATGTATGGTAGCTGATGCCGAACAGGACGGCTTCCGTCATGAGCGTCTGCCCCCGCCCCAGCACCGTGTCGGCGATTGGGCCTTCTAAGGTGGTGCCCGTTGCGCGCTGACCCGCGTCGTTTCGGAAGGTGGTGGCCGCGCGCTCGTTCCCGGCGAAGACCGTTATCTGCGCGTTGAATATTTCAGAAAATCCGTCTACAAAATCGTCCGTATGTAAAAATGAAAGCGGGACTATGTTGCCGATTATCTCTCCCCCGTACCGCACGGGCACTGTTGTGTTAAGCCCCATCGGCATAGTTCCCGTGGAAGAATAGGAGGTGGTCATGCGACCCTCCATCGCAGCGATATTCGCGGGCGAGCCGTCGATATCATCGTACAGCGGCGAATGCATTCTGAGAATAACCCTGCCGTCCCTGTCGCGCACGACAAAGCTGTCCACGCCGTATGCCTGCATCGCGGCGGATAAATATACCGTCAAATCCGCGCGGATTTGTTCGCGGTCATGGCCCGCGTTCCAACTACGGACGGCAGTGATTACTTCGTAACTGCTTGCGGTGGCGATGCCAATGACCTGTGACTGTTCCTCCATACTCTCCAAACGTGCGGCGACCGCACGGCCCGATACAGCAAGACGCTCCTGAGTTAAGTCGTCTGCCAGCATACGCGTCTCATAAGAGACAAATACCACGATTACTACGATTGTAACAAGCATTACGGCGATGATTGGGATGATTAGTTTGCCCTTCAAGCTGTTAAACATAAGACGCACCCCCTCTGTTTTTTTTGTTAGCTGATTATATTCTCTTTGCGGTAAATATTCAATATATTTAGCAAGCCTTAACAAATTTCTTATCGGATTTGCATTAATCTACGAATTTTGATAAAATCCAGTATATGAGGAGTTGGTTTAATATGGATTGCAAGAAAATAGCAAGCTACTTTGCCGAATGGGAGGCTTTGTGCGAAAGAGATAACGGCAGACTATGGGGTGTAAATCTGCGTACGCCTTTCGTAATTATTAATCCGGAAACCAGAGAAGCCGTAGCAAACGAGCCGGACTCCGGCGGGGAGCCGGTAAGCCGTTTTCCGAGCAATTTAGTAATAAGCGCTTCGGTGACAGAATTCGGCGGAAAGAGATGGGCGATGGCGCCGTCGATTTTGATGGAACACATACAGCCGAAAAACGGGCTTAGGATAATGGTACACGAAGCGTTCCATTGCACACAGCCAGACCTTTTCGGTGAATGCGACACTGACCCGGATAACAGCCACATGGATGAAGCGGATTCCCGTATCGGATTTTTCCTTGAAGCAAACGCGTTAATCAAATCCTTAAAAACCCGAGGAACAGAACGCATATCAGCAATACAAACCGCCCTGTCCGTCCGCGACAACCGCAGACTTACATATAACAAAGCTAACGACGAAAACCTGGCCGAACTTATGGAGGGCACAGCGGTATACACGGAAATCAAAATAAACCACGAAGACGACGCAATATCCGAGGCGGTTACATACGCAGACAACGCAAAAAACTTCGCGTCGCTCGCACATTACTTCGGCTACGTGACGGGCATGTTATACTGCCTGGTGCTGGACAGCACGGGAACGGATTGGAAAAAGGATTTGAAATTCGGCGCAGACTTAGGCGGTATGCTGATGGAAGCAATGGACATCAAGGAATTTCCGGCGTTTGACAAAATAGACAGGCAAGAA
>Ga0209755_10002015_pt1 | contig 29108 bp, 25 predicted proteins | sample TergutCo191P1_FD_187301 | JGI IMG/M metagenome (GOLD analysis project Ga0209755, IMG submission 187301) | Cornitermes sp. P1 segment gut microbial communities from Petit-Saut dam, French Guiana - Co191P1 (SPAdes) (version 2) | ecosystem: Host-associated > Arthropoda: Insects > Digestive system...
AGAAGGGACAAATCTTTTCAATATGGCTGGCATATCATATTGGCTAAAAGAAGATGCGGCAGAAATTGCAAAAGCTCTGGGTGCGGCGTATAAAGAGCCGGGCCATGAAACGCTATTTTGGGATGAGGTGGTAAACCGGGTGCTAAATAAAATAAACGTCGCTGTGCACCCGATAACTTTAGGACAGATTATAGAGTTAGACACTGTTGAAGATTTACTAAATTTAACTAGGAGGTAATATTTTATGCGTTCATTAATAGTTATTGCTCTTGCGTCGCTTTTGTTTTCCTGCGCGCAAAAACCGTCGGTTTTTATGACACCACCGCCTAACCCTGATGCGCCCATAGCGTTTTTTGGCGAAAGCAATATGAGCCGGCAAATGCGGCATGAATACGCTGTTGCTCTTCAGAATTCAGGGCTTTATAACTTTGCCATTGACAATTTTGCCGAAGAACAGGTGCGAAACGCCGTAGAGATTCGTTTAAATTACGAAGAACCGGGGAAAAAAGTTCTGGTATTAAATGCGGAGATTATAAAAGACGGGCAAACAACGTTTAAAACTACAATAAAAGAAAAATACGAAAGCAAAGGAACCGGCCAAAAAGTTCTGCTTGAAAGTTTTTTGCAAGAAGTAAAAAGAGTATCCCAATAATATGGATATAGCAGAAGTTTGCATTCCAAATACCATTTTCGATAAGCTGTCTTACTTAGCAGATGAAGGTATTGAAAAGGGTTCCGTTGTTTGGGTCACATTGAGAGGAAAGAAAAAAATGGGGCTGGTGCTGGATGTGCATGGCCATGCTCCAGCATACGAATTAAAACCAGCCACTCGCCATGAATCAGGCTATGTTTTTTCAGAAAGATACCTGGAAACCCTGCAATGGTGCGCAAATTATTATATGTGTTCCACTGGTGAGGCTTTGACTGCGTTTTGGCCAGCAGATCTGGAAAAATATTTATGCAGCTAACAGATGAACAGCAAAATGCGCTGGAACAACTGCAATCCATGTTGCAAGGCAATGGTTTTCGCGGAGCATTGTTGCACGGCGTAACAGGCAGCGGAAAAACACAGGTATATCTGGAGCTGGCAAAAAAAGCGTTGGATTTGAAAATGAAAATTCTGATTCTGGTGCCGGAAATAAATTTAACACCGCAAACAAGAAATCGGTTTGAAGATTTTTTGCAATGCGAAATTCCGATTTTACATTCAGGATTAGGCGCAAAAGAGAAAAGAGAAACTTGGAAAAAATTGTTAAATTGCAATGGCAAGGCGCACCATGCCATTACAATCCTCATGGGAACACGTTCGGCAATTCTTGCGCCATTTGAACCGCAACTTATAATAATAGATGAGGAACACGATTCTTCTTATAAACAGCAAGACCCTGCGCCACGCTACAATGTTCGTGAAATGGCGTTTCACATTGCGCATAAATACGGAGCACTGGTCGTTTTGGGTTCGGCTACGCCTTCTATGGAAAGCTATGAGAACGCAAAGAAGGGAAATCTGAAACTTATAGAAATGAAAAAACGCCCCGGGGGATTGCCGCTGCCAAAAGTCATAATAGCAGACATGAAGGAGGAGCGCAAAAAACAGGATAAGGATTTAATGCTATCGCCGGTTTTGCGCGACGCTCTTGCCAAAACCATTTCGGAAGGGAACCAAGCTATAATTTTGCTGAACCGCAGAGGATACAGCACAAACAGAATTTGCGAAGAATGCGGAAAGCCCCTGCAATGCACGGACTGCAATGTTATTCTGGTTTATCACAAGCAACACGGCAAGCTTATATGCCATTATTGCGGAAAAAATTTCCCTGCGGATGCTCATTGCGGGTGCGGCTCAAAGAAATTCGCATTTCTCGGCAGCGGCATAGAGAAAGCGGAAGAAGAAATAGCAGAGTGGATACCGGTTGCAAAAATTCTCCGCTTGGATGCAGACACCACAAGCGGAATCGGCGTAACGGAAAAATTGTTGCAAAAATTTAGAAGCAAAGAGTGCAATATTCTTTTGGGAACGCAAATGGTGGCAAAAGGCCACGACTTCCCTGATGTTTCGCTTGTAGGCGTGCTCTGCGCAGACATAGGGAGCGGCATACCGGACTTTCGAGCAAGCGAAAGATATTTTCAGCTATTGACGCAAGTTGCAGGCAGAGCGGGCCGCTTTTTGGAAAATTCGCAGGTGATAATCCAGACTTTTTGCCCGGACAATCCGGTTATGCAATTCGCAATAAAGCACGATTACTCAGGCTTTTCAAAAGCAGAGCTTATAGAAAGGCAAGAAGCCTTTTACCCGCCGTTTTGCAAAATGATTCAAATAAGATTGCAGGGCAAAAATAAAAGCAGGCTAGACATGGTGGCAAAGAAGCTTGCGGAAAGCTTGCCGGGGCAAGTGCTTGGCCCAGCCGAACCCATGATTTCCAAAGCGCAGAAATATCATCGTTTGGTTATAACGCTAAAAGCGGCTAATCCTGCGGAAATAAAAAAAGCAATTGGCAATTTGGAATCAAAAGGAGTGGAAATACGTATTGACCGTGATTGCTAATTGCCGGAACATCTATTCACCGTATAACTCCGATTCTCACCCACTTTTCTTTCTTTGCCCCACCGGCAAATTTTACCGTTAAGCGCGCGCTGTAAACATCGCTGCCAAGTTTTGACAAGTCCAAGCCTTCTATTTGATTTGAACCGTAATTCACTTCTGAAGTTACATGCCTGAATACCCTAAAACCCGTTATGTCAAAAATATCCAAAGTTGCGCTTGCCGCTTTATTCAAAATTCTAAACCTCATTGAAGCTTTGCCTTTGCGAACAGGATTGGGGAAAATAAAGAATTCCGTGATTTCATCCCTATACTCAGGATTGCCGGATTTTGACACGAATTCCTTTGCTCCCGGCAAAAAGAAAGCGCTTATGCTATCTCTATGCAAAGCGAATAAAAATGTGGAATCTTTGTGAATATGCTTGTAAAGCAGCATAGGGAATTTTGCGCGGGTAGAATCTTCGTAAAAAAATGTTCCTGCCGCAATGGGGAATTCTTCTCTCAGCAATTTCCCCTTATTGTTCACCCCCAAAATCAAACCGTTGTTCACAGGAATTAAAATCTCCAACAAGCCGCAACTGTCTATATCTATTGCCATTGGCTTTGAATTAAAATCGCTAAAAGGCTCTCCATTTGAAAGCAATACGGGAAAATTCGGCAAGGGAACTCCGTTTGTGTCCACAACGTAAAGCCGGTTGTTCCCCAAGAATACCGCTTCTTTTATGCCATCGTTGTTTATATCTGCATAAATAGGCAAAACCTTTTCATTGCCAAGATTATAGCTTTTGCCCTTGAATTGATTTGAATTGTCCAAAGAAAAAAATCCCGTTTCTACGCTTTGAGCACCGGCAAAATCTTCTTCCGAAGGCAGATATGGCCAATCATTCTTTGCAACCGGCCTTGCGTATTTGCCAAGCCATTCTATTTCAATAGGGACTCTCGGAGCTCTCCAAGTCACAACGCTATCACCAGTGATCCCGTTAAAGGATTTCTCTTCTTTTGCGCCTGCAGGAACTTTCGCTGTTATTTTAATACCGGAATATCCTCCGAATGTAGAAGCGGTATTCGCATAGCCCGTAGGATTTATTGAAAATATTGTAGTGCCTTTTCTTTTATGCGGAATCAAATCGCTGCCGGAACCAAAATAAAAAACGCTTTCTCCGGCCGCATTCTTAAACTCTTTGCCAAGCCCCAAAACCCCACTGGCTTCTATTAAAGCAATGCCAAACTGATGGTCTCTGTATAACTCTCCGTTCCAAGCATTTACCGCTCCGTAATTGATAAGCTCTTTTATATACCAATCATTTATGCGCCAAGCCGCTATGCCGCTCGCAGGAATTGCAGCATCTATTTCATCAATTTCCATGACCCCGGAAAGGGTATCCAAAAAACCAGCATTCAAACTGTCAACCGGAATTTCCAGCACCCTCCCGTTAAACAGCTTAATAGAAACCTTTCCGTCTGCTCTGGATGTTCGCTGCCTGTTTTCCAGCAAAATATATTCATTATGGTTTATGGGGATTTTTACAACTTCCCCCACGCCAATAGAAACCGTGTCTTTCTTATTTCTTTCTTTTGGCCTTACCCAGTTCATGTAAACCCTCATCCATGCGCTCGGCATGCTCGGGAAAAAACCATTGCCGGCATTGTAACCTGCAAAATCCATCCCGTCAAAATAACCAAGCCTTGAGTAACCCTTTACCACGTCGTAAGAATACGGCAATCCCAGCTCTCGCCCTATCTGGCTTGTGATTGTGCCGTTAATGCCCCAGTTCAATCCGTCTTGCGAAGCCGTTTCGCTTGTGACAATTACGGATGTTATGGTGTCTCCGTCTTCAACTTCAAAACCTCTCCAAAATTCCCCCCATGAAGTATCTATATACGCATCCATAAAATCGCCGGGAGTGTTTGCGCCGCGAGTTCCCAGAGTCCCTCCGTCAATCAGGCGATTAGCGCCGGCATGGGCTATTAGAATAACCCTTTTGGAAAACGGAGAAAGCGGAAGTTCAAGTGGTTTTGCCGGATCTTTTTTCGCAAGCTCCAAAACATCGTTCACAAAGCGTGCGTAATCTGCCGCCTTTGCGGAATCAAAGGCTTCCATTTTCTCGCCCTTCAAGCGACTTGTGCGGTTGTAGTCTATTATGTGTTTTTGCAGTTTATAAATTGTGGGAAAAACTTTATATTCAATTTCAACTTTGCCGTTGCTCGCTTTGGAAAAATAATTTTTCGCAAACTTTATATGATTTTCCCAATAAGCAACGCCGCCACGCCCGGAATCAAAAGTTCCAAGCCCGGTAGTCAAAGAATTATCGGGATTTTCCTTGAGGAATTCAACTCTTAAAACACGAATATCAAGAACTTCCGCGAATAGGCACGTAGCTAATAGGAGAATGTATATCGGCATTCTATCCCATCATTTTTGCGTCTTCGTCTCTTTCGGAAGCACCAAGGACTTGCTCCAAAGTTGTTATGCCGGCTTTCGCTTTGTCCATGCCGTCCATGCGCAAAGTGCTCATGCCTTGCGCCAAGCACACTCTTTTTATTTCATCGCCGCTGGCTCTCTTTAAAATCAAATTGCGAACTTCTTCGCTTGGCACCAAAAATTCATAAATGCCTATACGGCCTTTAAAGCCTGTGGTATCGCACTTGTTGCAGCCTTTGCCTCTGTAGAATTTTATATCGTCCGGAATGTCAAGGTCTTTTCTAAGCGTAGCATCTATCTTTTCTTCTTCTTTGCAATTCTGGCATATTTTGCGCACAAGTCTTTGCGCCAAAACTCCTTTGATCGCCGTTGCGACAAGGAAGGGTTCCAAACCCATTTCAAGCAAACGGGGGAATGCGCCGGCAGCATCGTTTGTGTGCAGCGTGCTGAACACCAAATGGCCGGTTAAAGCACTCTCTATAGCCATGCTGGCAGTTTCTTTATCACGCATTTCACCAATCATTATAACATCGGGATCTTGACGGAGAATAGCTCTTATGCCGGAGGCAAAGGAAAAGCCTGCCGCATTGTTTATTTGCCCCTGATTAACGCCTTCAATATTCATTTCCACAGGGTCTTCCATTGTGGTTATATTTATGGTATTGTCTAAAATTCGCCGTATGGAGGCGTAAAGCGTTGTTGATTTACCCGAGCCGGTTGGGCCGGTTACAAGCAGAATTCCGTTTGGCAGGTGAATTGTGTAATCCAGTTCTTTAAATACCGGAGCTCTAAAACCCATCTGGTCAAGGTCTATTTGACCGGAAGTCGGGTCTAAAATACGCATTACAATTTTCTCTACCACGCCTCTTTTGCGAAGAGAAACAGGGAAAGAGCTAACACGCAAATCAACTTCCTTGCCGCGCGCGCGAACCGTGAAACGGCCATCAAGAGGGCGGCGTTTTTCTGCGATATCCATGCGAGACAAGAGTTTTACCCTGGACAAAACCTGTGGCATTAAACGGCCCGGTATTGGCGGCAAAACCATTAAGTCTCCATCTATGCGAATGCGCAGTTTTAAGAATGTTTCTTGCGGTTCCAAATGAATATCAGAAGCTTTGCGCGCAATAGCGTCTTGGATAATGGAGTTAACCAGTTTTATAACCTGCTGGCCTTCTTCGTCTGAGAGCTGCTCTTCTTGGGCCTCATCTTCTTTGTTCTGGATTTGCAGGTCTTCTTCTTCGTTAAGGCGCGCGAGTTCCTTCATGGCCTCGCCGCTGGCAGAACCCACATAAACACGGTTTATGGCTTCTGAAATTTCTTTTTCGCTTGCCATCACCGGATCTATTTCCATTTGAACTTTGAACCTTATATGGTCAAGAGTTCTCTGGTTGCTCGGGTCGTGCATGGCGAGGGTTAAAACTTTGCCTTTTATAGAGAGAGGAATAATTTTATAAGAGCGGCAGAATTCTTCCGGCAAAAGCTGCAATACTTCCGGAGGGATAAACAAATCGCCAAGGGCCATGGACGGGATTTCAAGCTGCGCAGAGAGAATTTCTATTAGCCGCTCTTCCGTCATAAAGCCAAGCTGCATAAGCATTTTGCCAAGCCTTAGCCCCGTGTTTTTTTGTTCTTCAAGCGCTCTGTCGCGTTGTTCTATTGTGATGTAACCTTTTTCTACAAGCAGTTCGCCTATTCTTTTATGTTCACTGGCTTGCAGTTGCTCGCCCAAAACAAGCGTCATTTGCTCTTCGCTGATAAAGCCGAGGCGCGTAAGTATTTTGCTTAAATGAATGCCGCTTTTTTTTTGCTCGCCCACAGCATGAGCGAGCTGGTCTTCGCTTATAAGACCCTTCTGTACCAGCAGGTCGCCGATTTGCAGTTTAGCCGGCATTAATTAGTTTTCCAAACTGTTATTTTTATGGTTCTGTTGCCGCCTGCGCCTCCTGTAGTAGTTTCATTACCAAAAAGCACCAGATAATCATTTGAAGTCCATGTAGCCCCGGAAGCATTGTTTGTGCGAACCATTATATACCGCAAATCAGCGTATTGAAGTTCTGTCCCTTTGCTTGAAGCATAGTCATGAGTTCTACTGATTGGAAAATCCGCAGTAGATCCTCCTAAATTAGCAACCATTCCTTCTGACGGGTAAGGGTCTCCAGGGCTATAATAGAAAGGGCCTCGCCTTGAAGTTGATTCCGGAAAATCAAAATCCCATACTATTGTTGTTCCGCTTCCGGCTTTGATAATATCGTCATTTCCATTAACCTCGTAATAGATGTTTGCGCCTGTGCCGCCTCCGTCATTTGAAGCAAAATTAAATCCCTTGGGCTCTAAATATGAGTTTAACACGAAATCTGTCTGTATCAACCCAAACTGCTTAATAGCTACGCTTGAGCTGGACACGCTGGAAGAGCTGGGAGGATCACAGTAATCTTTGTTTCGGGTAAAGGGCTCGGAATTTTTCTTGTCAAAAACTGTGCCATCCTTATAAGCTACTGAACTAACCATAGCCTCATCACCACAAAATTCCTTGCCATCAAAAGTATAGTTCCAGTCATTTTCAAAATACTTAGGTTTCACGGTTGTGGTTCCGCCAATTTTCTTTGCGCCACTGCCATTTGATTTGCTTAGCAAAACAGTAACGGAATCAAAGAACAGCGTATCATCAGAAAACTTGTAACTAACAGAAACAATTACTCTTACTCTCTCAGAGTTAACTGAAAGACTAGCGCTGATAGTGTTATCCACTTTATCGTTCTCTACCGGGCCGGAAGGCATGGAACTGCTGGAAGATTCTTCTCCGGCAGGGGCAACTGGGTTGTCTCCGCTGCTATCGCCACAGGCGGCTAAAGTTACTATAAAGGCAGACAAAGCCAGAGCTAGGAATGCCGGAACAAACGCTTTTACGTGAATCTTGAACATAAACACCTCGCTATTCTATTGATAAATATAGTAAATACCGAACGCATCGGTATTTACTATAGCAATAAACCACTCTTTATTTCTTTTTGCCCTTTCTCTTTACGCCAAGCATCTCTATCTTATTCTTGGTTTTATCGAACTCGGCTTTTATAGCTACGTCGTAGCCGTCTTTGTCTTTGCCGCTCCATTCAACCTTCCAATAGAAGCTATACACTTCCACATAAGCACCTGTGCCTACCCAGCGAGTCTTGGAGTCTTTTAAATTCCAAGCGTAATAAATCCATCTGGGGGTACCGGATTTGCTTCTGCAGTCGCCATCTTCTTCTGTTTTGAAAATAGGATCAGCGCAAGTCATCACCACCGGCTTGCTTTCTACCACAAAAGTGCCTAGATTTGTGTGGTAATAAGACTCGGCATGGAACGTTATGTTTTCTGCGCTTATGGCTCCAGGACTCAAGTCATTAGCAAGCTCCAAGCCAGATACAATATTTTCCACATCAGGAGCGAATATTTGACCGACAGAACCCGGATAATACTTCTTTATATCATTCGGAGTCCAGCCATCCGGAGCAGGAAGGAAGGATACCGGCTTGTCAGGCCCAAAGATCTTCTTTATATCTTCATCACTAATAAAGTTAAATAAAGGGATATTAGGATCGTCCCTAAGATCTTTTATGGCATCTGCAACGCCGTTCCCGTTTGGATCCAGTTCTGCTATAGGTATTTTCCCTTCTTCAGTGCGGTTAACACCTTCCAGGCGCCTGCCGCCTTCTCTCCTATTGGGCTCATTGCCTAACATATCCGTAAGAGAATACCACCCTAAGGCCATCGAGACAAACTTTACGGAGTCACCGGCCACAGGGGTTTGATTGCCGGTGAAGTTTCCATAGTTTAAATAGACAATGCTGTCATTTGCAGAAGGTATGGATGTTCCACTCTGCCAGCGCACGGAACGTGGAATATTATTGTCTTCAACGTAAGCCTTAAAGGTAGCTTGATCGCCTTCAAGGCTCCTTAGCTTATATGCAAATGGAGTTAGGACAGCAGAGGTATCCAGAGCAAAACCAACGGTATCTTTTGTTGTTCTGGCTTTAACAGGCTCGGAAACAAATACTGTGACCCTGTCTATGCATGCATTGCCATAGTTTGAGCCGCATCCGGCAGTTGCGCCGGCTTCGTAAGTGGCTTTAATCACTATAGCCGGAATCTTGTCTTCTATGGGCACAGATCTGGAATGATCTGTTCTTAAGCCTGCTTGCTTGGGATCACTAAATGTTGTCCAACTATGCACTTCTATGTCTTCAGGCTTTGGGCCAACAGAAGTCTTAATTTGGGCGCTGAATGCAGCATTTAATCCTGTGCTTAATTTTTTCCCGTAAACAATCAGAATGGAATCATTCTCAACTGCCGTTCCAAAATCCCCAACACCACCGCCGTGCCAAAAATCATGGCTCTCCTGGACATACTGCCTTATAGTATTAGCATCAGCGTTGACATCATAATTGTTAGTCCATTCATCGCTGCCTGCTTTCCGTTTCCCTTTTCCAAACCGGAAAACTACTGTAGAGTCCAAGTCCCAATGAACTTCCAGCATGGAAGGCAAGGTATCCAGAATATCATTTACTCGGGGGAATTTTCTGTGGTATGCGACTCGCAGGGAGTCGCCAAAGCCATCGCCATCCGTATCAAAGATTTCCGCAGCTATCGGGCTGGGATATGCGGGAGCTTCAAACAGCAGCGAATCCCATTGGGCAAAGGTTTGCGTGTTCTCAGACGGGCCACGAATTGTAAAGAAAGCGAATGTTGTATCTCCTTGTTGCGTTGGGAAATTCGGGTTAATGCCTCTAACGGTAAATTCGGCAATGCCGTTGTTGACGGTTATCGGGCTAGTGGGCCGTATTACGTTGATGCTGGCAGCATCCGTCTTATTATTGCTTAGATTCATAGTCCAAGCATTCAGGGTCAACTCGAACTTCGGAGAGTTGCATGTTGTACAAACCTTTGGGGAGCCTTCGGAAATATCGTAAGCTACGATAGCTCTCTGCAAAGGCGTTTGTATAAGAGTAGCCATATCCCATGCGCTGTTTTTGCCCGGGCCGGGATCGCTGCCTTTTCTTTCGTTTTGCGCAAGCACCCTGTTAGCCCCACCAGCCGTTGCCGGGTCTATAAACTCAAGGCGCGGCAAATAGACTGTCACTTCCAGATCATTGTTGATTCTGTGGGTTTCGTCTGCTACGGCATCGTATTCACCTGTTACCCAAAGTATCAACAAGCCCGGCAATCCGGGATTCCCATCACTTGAATTTTTGGGGATTGTAAAGCCTAGAGCAGGATTTACCGATTCTTTGCCCAGTGAATCTTTGTAGAACGTTAAGCCGGAGCCTCCTTGAATTTGCACCGGCGCGCCCATGCTGCCGGCATCTGTATTGAAGTCAGCCATAAACACTTGAAATTCGCATCCGGCAGTGCCATATCGGCTAGGGTCATCGCAGTCCCAGTCGCCAACGGCAAAGCCAATTGGAACAAGCTTGCCGGAAACAGTGCTTTGCGATTTCCAAGGCAAAGTGTGAATATACTTGCCGGCATCATCGGTGATTCTGCCCCAAACAGGCCTGATTGAAGTCTCCGGCATGAAAGAGGTGATTAAGAACGGAGAAGCAGAAGGGAAGTCCGCCTCTCGCTCAGGCTTAATCTTCGCATAGACTCTGTGAGTGCCCTGCAAGCCAACAACGGAGCCTCCTCTTACCTGAACTCTAGTAACTCCGCTTGCTGCGAAATAGTTCATCAGGGTTACGCCGCCATAGCACTGCAGGTTGTTGGCGTTTCTAACGCATGCGTTAGTGCCGTCAAGCTTTTTCGCATTTTCATTAAGTTCCAGCACTTCGCCTCTGCGGTTCAGCATATAGTAATCCATTGCCTTGCCAATCGTTGCGCCGGGATCTGCGCTACATTCCGTTCCGCCCATGGAGCCAGAGCCGCTTGAGACTTCGGAGCAGGTACCGGCAGAGCCGCTGGTTGTGACGCAAATCTGCGCGCCAGTTCCGGCAAGCTGATTTTGGTCTTTCATGCTCAAGCTATTCGATTGAGCGAAAAACATATTGGTAGTTATGCGAACATTGCTCATATCCGTGCGGCGGTCGCAGAAGAAAATATTTATGGCATATTCCTTATTTTCTGTCAAACCCAAATTGTCCAAATTGACATATCCGGGAGCAGCCAAATGAGTGCCGCCCAAATCTATCACCAGCGTAGAGTCTATAAATACCCAGATGTCATCGTCGCCGCTGAAGAAGAATTCCTGGCCTTTTTCATATGTGAAAGTCGCCGGAGTGCTTTCAAAGCAGTAGAATGCATTTTTTTGCCCATCGACAGATACCCTGCCTCCCCAATCCCAAATAGCAGGATTATTGCCTTCGTATAAATCGCCATCTCTAAATTCTCTTCCACAACCAGCAAGAGTAGTGGCATTGCCCAAGCGGCCTCTGTCATAGCAAAACTGGCTAATGCTGCTGCCTAACGGAACCCAGCCGCCTGCCGGGCGGTTTCGCCTGCATTGCGTGCAACTACTGTAATCCGCAGAACCGGGACCTTGCAATTCAGGTGGGAAAAATCCGCCCATATATCCGCCATAGCCAGAGCAATTCCCGGTAAGGTCCATAGCTCCGTTTGCGCAAAGCTTGTTGCTGTTGAATTCCCATAGACCGGCATTGTTGCGCCTGAACGGCATGTCATAGCAGCGCTTGATATTCACTCCCGAAGTGGCTCTAAAAGCTTGCGTAAAGCGCTCTTCATTCCAGCCATCTTTATTCGTACCGTTGTTCCATGCCATTTTCGGGACGCCTTGATCCAGAACCAATCTCTGCTTCGGGATGCCTGTCATAATGCCGGGCCCTTCTCCTCCTACATGGAAAGCGGGATTTACATCCGAATCCGTGTCATAAATTATTGCTGCGAAGCCGTATGAGCAAACGCCTTCTTTGTTATTGTGGCCGGTGCTCCATACAGGGTTGTTTTCCCCCGTGTAAACCCGAGGGTTAAAATACAGACGGGTACCACCATGTTGCGCAAAAAGACTGTCCAAATTAAACGGAGCAGGAGACGGCGGATTACCTACCCAAGTGCCTGGGTCGTCATCCAAGCCAAAAACGCCTATCTGGTCAGATCTGTTCTCATTGAGCCAAACCCTAGCTTCAAAGCTTGTAAGAGCTGGGATATCTGCCACAAACCAGCCGCAAGGAATGCCGGGATATTCTGCGGAAGAAGCATAGGTAAACTTGACTCTAGCCGGTGCCCCCGAGCCTCTATAGGATAGGTAAGGCTTGCCGAGAGTCCACTCCGGGTCGCCGGGGGGCAAAAAGAACAATTTGTACTGGGCAAATGCGCTGCCTGCAAGCAATGCCAGCATGAAAAAGGTTAGCGCCAGTTTTCTGAAGGGATTCATAAAGCCTCCTATAAAAATATTCCTATACGGACAATTCCCGCAATATAAATATAGATTATTTTTGGCAAAATGTAAAGAAAAATTGCGTTTTTGGGCAAAAAATGCTTTTTTTTTGTGATTTTTTGGCGTATTTTTGACAAAAAGCCACCAAAACGGGGGCCGCCTTTACCCACAGCATCACTGCTTGGCTAATCTTTTTGTATTGTTTAAATAGCGCATAGCCCAGGTGTAACCCTTGCTCTTGATTCTTTCTTGTTCTTCTCTAGTCACAACGCTCCTCCGGGAATAGTTCCTGCGATATAAGTAAACGCAGATTTACTCCATCGCAAAAAATGTTCTCAATCAGCGTCCCCCCTTAACCTGCGAAATTTTAACAATTTCACAGGTTGTCCCCCCGTTTTTTCCGCCCGGAGGGCTAACGGGGGGAACGCCGCATTACAGAACTGGACTTTTTCAGCGGCTACTATAGAAAAATTTATGTTGAGGGAATTTCCGGTTCAGGTGGGGGTTCTACTTTTTTGCTTTCCTGAGTTTCGCGCTCTTTTCTTTGCTGATATTGGCGGCTTTTTTGCGTGCTGGCCAAGGACTTGCCTTCCATTACTTTGTCTATCTCTTCTCTGTTCAAAACTTCGTGCTCAATAAGCGCTTCGCTTAAGGCATCCAGTTTTTCGCGATTTTCCGCCAACAGAGCGTTAACCCTGTCAACTTGAATTTTAATGATTTCGTTCACCGCATTGTCTATCATTTCTGCGGTTTTTTCGCTCATCTCTTTTGGCTTGCTAATCTCTCTGCCCAAAAAGATTTCATCGTTGTTTTTGCTGTAAGCTATTGGGCCAAGTTTCTCGCAAAAACCCCATTCGGCCACCATTTTCCGAGCTAATTCAGACGCTCTGGCAATATCATTTGCCGCTCCTGTAGTCTGCTTGCCAAACACCAATAGCTGCGCAAGACGGCCTGCCATTAAAATCGCAATCTGGTCTTCTGCCGCTTCTTTGCTCATAGATACTTTATCGTTCTCCGGCAGCGAAAGCGTTACTCCAAGAGCGCGGCCCCTGGGAATTATGGTAAGCTTGTGCAAAGGATCAGCGTCTTTGCAAAGGAGATTTATAAGAGCATGGCCGGCCTCGTGATACGCAACCATTTTTTTATCTTCTTCGCTCATCAAGAGAGATTTTCTCTCCGCTCCCATCCAAAGCTTATCCCTAGCTTCCTCAAAATCAAGCTGGGTAACAGTGGGATTGCCAAAACGCGCCGCCATAAGAGCCGCCTCGTTCACAAGATTTTCCAAATCTGCGCCAGCAAGCCCCGGAGTGCCCTTTGCAACATCCTTTACATTGACCTCTTTATCAAGCGGAACTTTGCGCTTTTCCAAATGCACCCGCAAAATAGCCTCTCTCCCAACCAAATCCGGCAGGCCAACAACAACTTGCCTGTCAAAGCGGCCAGGCCGGAGCAACGCCTTGTCCAAAACATCGGGGCGGTTAGTAGCCGCAACCAAAATAACGCCTTCGTTCGGCGCAAAGCCATCCATTTCAACCAGCAACTGGTTCAAAGTTTGCTCTCGCTCATCGTGGCCGCCGCCAAGCCCTGCGCCGCGCTGCCTGCCAACAGCATCAATCTCGTCTATGAATAAAATGCAAGGCGCATTCTTTTTCCCCGTTTCAAATAAATCGCGAACACGGCTTGCGCCAACCCCTACAAACATTTCCACAAAATCAGAGCCGCTCATGCTGTAAAAATTAACGCCAGCTTCTCCGGCCACGGCCCTTGCGAGAAGCGTTTTGCCTGTGCCCGGAGGCCCAACCAGCAGCACTCCCTTAGGAATGCGGCCACCCAGCTTGTCAAATTTTTTAGGGTCTTTCAAAAAGGCAACCAACTCTTCCAAGTCTGCTTTTGCCTCATCGCAACCGGCCACGTCTTTGAACGTTGTCTTGTTTTTATCGTTATTTATCAAGATAGCCTTGCTTCTGCCGAAAGAGAACAAGCCTCGCCCGCCAAAGCCGCCAGCTTGCCTCGCCATCATAACCCAGAACAGAACCATAATAAGAATCAGCGGCAAAAATGCAAACAAGTGCCCAAGCCAAGAGCTATCGTCATGCAAAATGTGCACGGTTTTGCCGGCTTTTTCCCATTCTCCTATTATGGAGTCCGGAACGTAAAGCATATATGAGCGGAACGGTTCAATATTTGACGGCATCTGCTCTCTGCCAAAGGGGCCCGGTTTTGAGAAAATAGGCTTTTCGTTCGGAGAAAGCCTGCGTTTGCCGAATATTTCTATTCCATCAGCAATTTTACGGAGGCTAACGGAGTCTATAATAATGGCGGAATCAGACATCCATTCCATAAACTGCGTACGGGAAATTTCTTTTATGGGGTCTTCAGAATACAATCTCAGCAACACCACAGCAAGCAAGCACATCGCTGCTATAAAGAAAAAATTCTTAGACCGCATGGGAGGCAGTTGCGGCTGCTTTTGATTCTTAGGCGGCTCCGGTGGCAATTGCGATTGGGACATGAGGGGAATTTAGAAAATTTCAACTCCCATCTTTACCCATTTATCGCTATCGTGGAAACCGGCGCCTGCGTAAATGCTTGCATATTTGTTCAAAGAATAATTTGCTAAAAAGTCCATTAAAAATAATTTTTCTTCGTTGCCGCTCAAGGTTTTTTGCTGGCTGCATTCGTTGTGGCTTGAATACAGGTTGCACTCGCCTTGCCTCAGATATGCGGTTTCCAGCTCAGCGTTGAATTTTTTGTTCGCAGAGATGTATTTGATGTTCCACCATAAGTCTATGGCATCCGGGCCGCGGCGGTAGCCCAGCGGATAGTCAACTATGTACATGTCTGCGAAATTGGGATTTTCCTGCTCCCGAAAATTGCTGTTGTAAATTTTTCTGCTTGTCATTTTTTGCAGAGGAATATTGTTGTTGTTGTATTGCGGGTCGGTGCGAACAGCATCTATTCTGCTATCAAGCTCACCGTAATTTCCAAGAGGTATTTTTTGTTTGTAGCCTGCAAGGAAGGCAAGCGTTGTGTAACCTTTGTCTCCGGATACTTCGCCAACCGGGCTTTGAATGTCTTCTATCACAAACTGCCAGTAAAATTCGGATTTTTTTATGGGCCTAAGGCCAGCCTCAAATGCAGTGCTCATTTTGCTATATCCGTAGCTGAAATTATTGTGCCATGCCGCAAATGGAGAAAAGTCTCTGAATTCAGGATTTTTGCCGCCTATCAAACTCTGTTCAATAATGGAAATATAGCCCCAGCCGCCATCTATTCCAACTTTGTGCAAAAACAGATTTTTAGCAGGTTCGGCATAAACTCTTTTTCTGGCATTGGGAATTGTTATCAAAGTATCTTTTTGCATTCTTGCTTCGCTTGAATCCAGCCAAGCGTTCAAGGAAACTATTATAAAATCGTATCTCGCAACCCCAGCGGCAAATTTCCAGTGGACTGCGTCGTGATGAGGCGCGCCGCCGAGAATTATTGAATTAGGAGTTGGTGAGAGCTCCGGTTTGAACCGCCCGAATTTCACAAAGCCTGCGGGATTGTTCCACTTTCCCCAAGCTTCCGTGGGAACATTCAAATCCAGCTCCGAAGGCTTAAAGGTGTAAGTGCGCTTGTAAGAATCTTGATACCAGGCTTCAATATCTCGCCTTAAGGGAAATTCCGCATGAATAAGAAAATCGTCTTTGTAGTTTGCGCCAAGCCCTAGAATAAAAAAATACGGCAGGCTTTCAAAATACCGCCCGGTTTCCAGAGGGATTCTCAACGCTCTCCAGTTGTCGCCAAAGTTCTCCATTGTGTCTGCGGCAAATATGTTTGCTGTTGGCGCGCCCCAAACGCCTGCGTTAACCTTGATGTATGCAGAGCCGCCGATGTTTTCCGCATAAGAAAATGCCTGAACCATTATTAGCAGAATTAAAGGATTTACATGATTTTTCATTTTACAGTAAACTCTTGATAATTTTTACGGCAAATTCATTTTTTGAAATATCGCTTAAATTTATTTTTGAATATTTTCCTTTGAAAATATCCCACAGGCCGCATAGCCATTCCCTGTTCGTTTCCACTTCCGAAATGCAAATTGCCTCGTTTTGGACAACATAATCAACGGAGATTTTTATCTGCTCTGCTTCTCCCTTTAGTTTTGCGGTTAAGTTTATTTTTCCATCTTCCAGCTTTAAGTCCAAGACTTCTGCGACGCGGTTTATTTTGGAATTCATAAAATGCTTTGCTCCCATATTTTTGAGATAGTTTAACATAACAGCTCAAGTTCAGTATTTATAAAAAGCGATTTTGCGGTTTGCCCAACTTTAGCTACCCAAGCAGCGTCCATTGCGCCACCTATAACGCCGCCGATAACAGGAACCGCTTTACTTAAATTTATCATTCCTTTTTCTCCGAATTTAGTGAGCAGATTAAATCCTACAACTCTGTTTATCCTGGTTATTGTGCCTTCTGAAATTTTTCCAATCAAGTTTTTAAGCACAAATTGCTTTCCGGCCTCTATGCCGATTTCTTTTAGCGTGTCTTTTACCAAATTGCCGGCTAAACATGAAAACGCAAAAGTTTTAACCCTGTCGTCTTTGGGATCATAGCCCCCGAGAATAGCAATGGCCGCTATCATTCTCATCTGAATATACAGAACGCTTGCCAAGTTGGCCGGAATAGTAACCGGAATGATTATCAGCCCACCTAAACCGGTGATGAAACCCGATGTTGCGCCGTTCATAATTTGCCCCTTAATCAACGCATTGACTTGTTCCTGTTTGTTGTTTGGGCATTTATTCTTATAGCGCAACGCTAGTTCCACAGCGGAATTAGCTCCTGCATTGTAAGCATATTCAAGAGCTTTTTGGATTATAGATTCGGTAAGCTTTGGCATTTTCTCTTTCCTTAAAAAAACATTTTCCGTTTTACGCTATCAGCTGTTTCAAAATCCGCCATCAGCGAGAGCAAACAGAATCCGAATTCAGCAGCGGTTCCTGCGCTCCTAGAGGTTATTATGTTTCCGCTGACAACTACGGGAACATCCAGATATTTCTTGCAGAACGGCTCAACATACGCCCTAACGCCCGGATAACTCGTCGCTTTGTGGCTTGCAAGAATTCCGGCATTAGCCAAAACTTTAGGAGCAGCGCATATAGCGGCAATTTTTTTGCCGGCTTCATAGCTTTTTATGAGCAAGCTCTTTACCGACTCGCTTTTCAATAAATTTTCTGTGCCAACTGCGCCACCCGGCAAAACAAGCATATCAAAATCCGTACTATCATCCGTTAATATTTTTAAGCCGTGCGCTCCCAAAACTTCGTTTTTGCCGCTTATGGAAGCCGTGCTGACCGAGATTCCGCCTCTATGCAATATATCGTATGGAGCTATAAATTCAAGCTCTTCAAAACCATCCGCTAAAAGAAATAGTGCTACAGGCATAAGTTCAAAAATTCAAAACAGAGTGTACAGGGCTTGGCAATAATTTTCTTCCGTCTAAAAAATCAAGTTCGCAAAGAAAAGATACCCCAACGATAATCGCTTTTTGCCGTTCAACCAGATGGCAAGCCGCAGCCATTGTCCCGCCGGTTGCCAAAACATCATCAACAAGCAAAATATGCTCGCCTTCGCTAAAAGCGTCTATGTGAACTTCAATGCTGGCAGAGCCGTATTCCAAAGAGCAGTTTTCAAAATCCGTTTTAAATGGCAATTTCCCCTTTTTGCGTATGGGCACAAAACCTGCGCCAAGCTTGTGCGCAGCCACCGCACCGAACATAAAGCCTCTGGCTTCAATCGCCACTACCTTTTGAATTTTTGCGCCTGCAAAAGGCTCTATTATTTTGCCCACAGCATAATTAAACGCTGCCGCATCAGCAAGCAACGGAGTTATGTCCCGAAATATGACGCCCGGCTTTGGAAAGTCGGGTATGTTTCTGATAAGGGGAAGTAAGTTCATAAGCAAAAGATAGAAAATTTCGCAGGTTAAGGGGAGACGCTGATTGAGAACATTTTTTGCAATGGAGTAAATCAGCGTTTTCTATATTCTAAATATGCAAATAGCTCTTGAACTTGTGCCTAGAACTTTGGATTCATTTTTGGAAGAATCCAGAGTGCATATAAGCCATTTCCCAAAGATAATGGCGATAAACATTCCGGAGCTTCGCAGCGTTGAAATAAAGAGTTTTGAAGCTTCCGAGCATTTGCTTAAAAACGGAGTGGCCGCAATTCCGCACTTCAGGCTAATAGACCGCACGCTTGATGATTTGGAAGCGAAGATTGAAAAACTGATTTCGCTCGGCTTAAAGCAAGTTCTCTTGATTAGCGGAGACCCCCCCATAGATATGCAGGGTTTTGTTCCGAGCGGCGTAAAAGTTCCGCAGGCCATCAAGCATTTAAAAACGAAGTTCCCGGAATTGAAAGTTTATGCCGGGCAAGATTCATATCGCCAGTCTTTTAAAAAAGAACTGGATTACTGCAAAGAAAAATTAGATGCCGGAGCAGACGGTTTTTTTACCCAGCCGTTTTTTTCGGAAGGCATTTTAAACCTGTGGCTTGAGCATTTGCAAGAAGTTGACATGTGGATTGGGCTAAGCCCCGTTGCGGGAAAAGCTTCGCGCAATTACTGGGAAACTATGAACCAAGTTGTGTTTCCTCCGAATTTCCGCTTTGACCTTGAATACAACTGCATAGCCGGCAGGCGAATTTTAACGCTAATAGAAGCCGCTTGCAAAAACGCTTATTTAATGCCCATCACAATTTCCGCCGAAAAGTATTTGAGCGAGCTCCGGACGTTTTAAGCCTAAGCTAGCATTTCCGCAAGCTCTTTGTCCATTCGCTCCGCATTATTATATTGCGGCAAATCCTTATGCAAGCTCTCTCCGATGCTCACTATGCCAAAGTCCAAATTCTTGTAATTCCAGTAAGAGAACCCAACATCGGCTTCACGCAAAAGAGACGTGAAATCTCGCAACCAGCCAAGCTGGCTTTGCCGCTCTACCTGCACATAAACTCCGAATTCATTGCACGCTACCGGAACTTTGTATTTGGCCCTGAACTCCAAAGCGTTTTCCATTGTGCCGCGCAAACGATTTTTATCCCATACGCCGTCTTCTATGTCCAGCGTGATTGAAATATTCTCGCCTTGCGGCGGCGCATAAATTCCGGGCCATGAACGGTTTTTATGAAAATATGGCTGCGGTATCCAAGCAGCGTTCTGATGCGTGAAAATCACAGGCTGGTAGGAATGGAAGCTGTATAAAACATTATCATCTTCAAGGGGGGTTAAATTTTTAAATTCCGCAGGGTTGTTCCATTTATTCGAGCCCACAACGATAGGCGCTTTGGGAGCCGCTTTTCTTATATGCCAAAAAAGCTCGTCTTTCACAGAGTTCCAAACATCGGCGCTGGGGGCAACCGGCTCGTTCAGAATTTCAAGCAAAACATCGCTTTTGCCGCCATAACGCTCCGCAAGCACAGACCAGACTTTTTTCGCGGCTTCTCTGCACTTAGGATCCGTGAAAAAGGGTTGCGCTCCGCCAAGAGTTCCCTGATGGAAGTCGTGCCCGGGACATTTGTGCAAATCCAAAATCAGAGCCAAGCCTGTGTTTAAAATTTTGTCAACCGCTTTGTCTAAAAGCTCAAAAGCGAGTTTGTCTTCGTCTAAGCTTTCGCCTTTGAAAAAATTAAAATAATCAACCGGCAAGCGAACATGGTTAAAATTCCAGTTTTTTATTCGCTGCAAATCGCGTTCGTCTATAAAAGTTTCCGCATGTTTGTAAAACCCGGGAAAGCCCTGCGGGTCTTTCTCTTCTATGCAATCAACCTGGCTAAACCAACCGCCAATATTCAGGCCCCGCAAACGTTCTTTAAGAATATTCATGGCATTAATATAGTAAATAAAATGCTAATCACTGCTCAGATGCTTAAACTCGTCTGTTTGTTTTGCCTCTGCGCGCTTTTCTGCTTTCTTAAATGCCGCTTTTTGAGAATCGCGCAAAATCTCCAAAGCTTTTTTGTCCTGAGTCTTTTTAATAAGCTCTGCCCTAGCCTTTTCTATTTCTTCGCCCTGTTTTTTTATCTCAATATTTTTCATCGCTACTTTATCCTTCAACCTTTGCGCATAGTTTACAAAATCCATGAAACGTTCTGCGGTTTTTGTGTCCACGCCTCCTCTGTTTGCGACAAGCTTTGCGTATTCATCCAATAATTCCGTTCGCTCGTTTTCCATCCTAACCTGTTTTTGGATTTCCCTGCCAAGCGCTATCTCCGCATCTCGTTCCAATCTCTCTCTATGATTTAAAACCGAAGCCAGCGAAAATCTGAATTTCATTTTTCATCCAGCATCTTATTAAGAATATCAACCGCAGCGAGTGCTTCCGTATCCAATTGCTTTAATTTTTTGATTTCCTGCTTTGCGGAAATTAACTCCGCCGTAATGTCCAGCAAAGTTATTATAAGAGTGTCAACTTTTTTTTCATCATCGGGTTTATAGCCAATAGACTTTTCGTGCAAATCTATTTTTTCCTGCACATAAGCAACAATAGAATCAAGCACTTTTTCGGACAAAGTAGTGCTGATGTGCACAAGCGTGCCTGCAATTTTTTTTTGCGTGCGAATTTTATTGTTCAAGCATCGTCCTCGCTCATGTTAAACAGCCCTTTAAGTCCTTCGCTGCTTTCTATGCCAAGCTCTTTGTTCAATGTTTCTATGGTTCCTAAAAGAGCATCTTCAGACTCTTGCAGCTTTGCGTCTCTCTCATTCAAGGCTTCTTGCAAGGAGCGAATCTCGGCCATAAAACGATCTTCTGCGCCTTTCAATTCTTCTATAACCCTGTCTTTTTCGTTTAAATTTTCTCGCAAACCGGCTACCAAAGCCTCCAAATCGGCTTTCTCAGACTTCAATACGCGAGCCTGTTCCAAAGTTTTCTCTATTTTGGCGGTCACCAATTTCAACGTGTCTTGATTCATTTCTACCTCTTAAAGAGTGGTTGAAAGTAATATAGTAAACGCTGATTTACTCCATCGCAAACAATCCGCTTCATCGTTTCTTTTTCTTCTTTTTATCCTTAGGCGGCGTGTAATTTGAGCCGGTGGGAGCGCTTATTCCCATTCGCTTGGTTATGCTGCCCATATTTTTGAACATGGCTTTCATGTCGTCGTAATGCTTCAAAACCTGGTTCACCTTTTGAACGGTTGTACCGGAGCCCTTGGCTATGCGTATCCTGCGGCTGCCGTTTAATATATCGGGCTTTTTGCGCTCCTTTGCCGTCATTGAACTTAAAACCGCTTCTACATAAACCAGTTCTTTTTCGTTTATCTGGTCAAGTGGCAGCTTGTTTAACCCCGGTACCAGCGATATTATATCCTTAAATTTTCCGATTTTCTTTATGGTTCTCAACTGATTCAAAAAATCGTTCAAGTCAAAAGAATTGTTGAGCATTTTTTTGCGCAAATCATTAGCTTCTTTCTCGTCTATGGCCGCCTGAGCTTTTTCTACCAAAGAAACAACATCGCCCATTCCCAAAATCCGCCCGGCCATTCTATCCGGATGGAATATGTCAATATCGGAAACCTTTTCGCCAACGCCAACAAAGCAAACCGGAACGCCTGTTATCTTGCGAATTGAAAGAGCTGCGCCGCCACGAGTATCGCCATCCATTTTGGAAAGGCACACTCCTGTGAAATTGAGCCGCTTGAAAAATTCTTCCGCAACGTTCACCGCCTCTTGGCCTATCATCGCATCCGCTACAAAAAACACCTCTTCCGGATTAACCGCAGCTTTTGCTTTTTCAAGTTCCTGCATCAAAACATCATCTATTTGCAAGCGACCTGCCGTGTCGTAAATTACAAGGTCAAAGCCATTCTGCTCAGCGTGTTTATAGCCGTTTTTTATTATCTCAACAGGATTTCCCTGCCCTTCTTCGTAAACAGGAATTCCAATGGATTTTCCAAGCACCTGAAGCTGTTTAATAGCGGCCGGCCTGTACACATCGGCAGCCACCAGCAGAGGCTTTCTTTTTTTCTTTGAGCGAAAATAAAGAGCGAGCTTGCCTGCGAAGGTCGTTTTGCCGGAACCTTGCAATCCGGCCATCATTATGCCAACAGGAGGCCTCCCCGTTAGAGCAACTTCTTTGGCCGTGCCGCCCATAATTCCCACAAGCTCATCGTGAATTATTTTCACAATCATCTGCCCCGGGCTAACGGCGGTCAAAACATTTTGGCCAAGCGCTTTTTCCTTTACCGCCTGAACAAAATCCCTTGTGACATTAAAATTAACATCGGCAGCGAGAAACGCGCGGCGAACTTCTCTTAACGAAGCAGCAACGTTCTCTTCGGTTAACCTGCCATGTCCACGCAAGTTTTTTAAAGTCGCTTCTAAAGATTCTGTTAAAGATTCAAACATATTAACAACTTATAATCTTGACCGGAATTATCGTTTCAAAAGAAAAAATTCCTGTGCTTTGCAATATTGCGGAGACAAAGTGCCCCTGGTCATGTTCTATGCTATAGTTGCGATAATCGTTGTTATCGTAAATCTGTTCGCCAGTTTCCCTGTCTAGGCGCAAAACGAATTCATTTGGAAATTCACTCGGCTTATTTAATGACAGGCGATACAAGTTCATATTGTCCACTGTTATTACCGGCTCCATTTCGTACTCAAGGCTCCAATTGCAGAATCTGGCTCCATGCAAAAAAAGCCTGTCTTTCCTTTGATGAAAACTAACCGCAGCCCATACATTGAAATAATTTTTCTCAGAGTCTGCCGTCCAATTGCAGTCAAGCGCAATCAAAGACATAGTATCAATATTGCGTTGCAACATGATTTTCAAAACAGCCGTGTCGTCTAAAAACGGACCTGAGACTTCATTTATAGAAATTGTTTGCATGGGAAGTAATATAGTAAAATCAATACCCCGAAAACTCCCTCAAAATATCTGAAGCTAATTTATTATTGTATAACTATTTTATATATTTTGAGCATTATTTGCATGAAATACCCCTGAGTACACATTAGGCTGTTTAGAATTAAGCCTTGACATCATGGTCTTTTTTTGCTATATTTGACACATCAAAGGAGTATTTGTGGAAGGAAACGCATTCAAAATAAGTATTTTGGCATGGCTTGCCTTTTTGCTTTTTGTTTTTTCAGAAGCGTATGAGAATAGAAAATTAAAGTTAAAGGAGTGGGAATGAAAAAATTATCTTTTGTAATATTAGTTATTTTCATTCAGCTTGCAATTGCCGCAGATTCTATGCCGGCAAACGATATTTATGCAGAATATTGTTTTATAAAAGAGGGAAAAAACAATATGAAATTAAAATTAAGCAGGGAAATAAAAAAAATAAAGCCAATTTCAATAGCAAAAACTGATTCTGTGAAATGCGAAGTCGACCCTTGTGGCTTTGGCAGAACAAAAACTTTATTTAACATACCTAGTACTGAAGAACAAGTTCTGCCTCTTTGGGGTTGCATTAGCTCCTCTTTTAGATCTATTATAAAAACAAAAATAGATCCTTTAGATTCTACAAAGTTTCATTGCACCACAGAATATATTTTTGATGGTGCAATAATGGAAAATTATTCATCTTTAATAGACATTGAATTTCCTGAAGAAAAAAACTTTGTTTCAGAAAATTCCCAAAGCTTGTCATTAGAAGATATGCAAAAATTTGTAGGAAAGGATATTTTGGCTGAATGGGATAGAGAAGTAAAATGCAAGCCAAGCATTGACACAACTTACTCCGGTTCCTATTTCATCCGCATAACTGGAGAATGCAAATAGTGAACCTGCCAAATTTTCTACTTTTATCCCCTATGGGCGAGATAATTTATCAAATACCGCAATGGGTTACAGAATGGATTTTGTTTCCGTTTTTGATTATTTTGGCAAGAATTTGCGATGTTTCATTGGGAACCATAAGGATTATCCTAATCGGGAAAGGGTACAAGAATGTTGCCCCGTTCATAGCTTTTGTGGAAGTATTGATTTGGATTATAGTTATAAGCAGAATTTTGCAAAATCTTGATAAAATACAGTATTACATAGCTTTTGCTTTGGGCTTTTCCCTAGGAACTTTCATAGGAATGAAAATAGAGAACAGCCTTTCTCTTGGCCAATTGATTATTCGCATAATTTCCAATCACGATTATTCCGAATTGATAAACAATTTAAAGGAGAACAATTTCAATTTCACAACCATTGATGCTAAGGGGAAATTCGGCCCCGTAAAAATAATATTCTTAATAATCCAAAGGCATTCTATGGCAAAAGCGATAAAAATAATTGAGTCAAGCCAAAACTCCGCATTTTACACCATAGAAGACGTGAGGCATGTAAAAGGAGCTTTGCCGGGCGGAGCAAATCCTTTGCTGAGCTCTTTGAACCCGTTTAATAAGCACATGTAATTTTCTACGTTACCGATAAGCACGGGGGTGCTTTGGTTTCGACAGGATTCCAGATGCGCTAGTTGCATGCCGAGGTAGGCTGGCCTCGTAAAAAGCCTAAAAAACACAAGTGCCAACGAAGAGTACGCACTCGCTGCTTAAACAATAGCAGCGCCGAACCTTTTCTCGCTCCTGCCGGGGAAAGCAATTCGGACGTAATGCGGGATAGAGTTTTGCGCCGGCCTGAGCGTGAAGCTTGAAATTCTCAGGCTAGTTTTTGTTCTGCGCCAACCTTTACGGGCGTTCTCAAAAGCGAAATCTTAAATGCAAAGGAAACGCATGTATGAGCGAACGCAGAAGGAATCTTGGACAGGGGTTCGACTCCCCTCACCTCCAGTTACATGGATTGTATGGAGACTATTATGAAAATTCATAGACCGGAAATTTCCGTTGAAGATGTGGAAACTGCTTTGCAATTGCTTAAAGAAGGAAACGAGCGCTATGTTAAGGGAGAGCTTACTTGCAAAGCCTCATATAAGGCGGATAGAGAGATTCTCAGAAACGGGCAAAAGCCATTTGCCGTTGTGATAGCCTGCTCGGATTCTCGCGTTGTGCCGGAAATCTTCTTTGACCAGAAACCTGGCAGCATCTTCATTATTCGAAATGCCGGGAATATAGCAGACGCAACAGTGCTTGGAAGCATAGAATACGCAGTGGAGCATCTGGGGAGCAAGCTTGTTGTGGTATGCGGGCACAGCAAGTGCGGCGCAGTTGAAGCGGCATGCTCAGGCCGGGAGCTTACCCCGAATCTCAAGTTCATTGTAGAGCGCATAAAGCCTGCTATTGACTGCGACGGCAATGTGGATAAGTCAATCATAAACAATGTGAAACTAATGGTTGAGCAAATAAAGGCAGACGAGATAGTTCAAAAACCAGGGGTAACCGTTATCGGGGCATATTACGACGTCCACATCGGTACGGTAAAATGGCTATAATCATTATTCTCCTTTTCTTTTCGCTTGTGCCTGCAAGCGATACGGTTTCTGTTTTGCCAGCCAGCAAAGTTTTAGCCGGAGAAAGAGAAACGAACGAAGACGTGGTTGAAATAGAAAGCTCCGAATGGGAAGGCAAAAATCTGTCTTTGGCAGATATATTGGCTAAGCATGCCGGGATTCAAACCAGGCAAAAAGGCGGAATGGGAAGTTTCCAAAGCGTTTCCATCAGAGGAATGCAGGGGAATCAAGTTGCCGTTGCAATAGACGGCGTGATCTTGCAAAAAGTAGGAGTATCGGATTTGGGCAGCATAGATTTAAACAAGTATGAGAGAATTGAAATTTACAAAGGCTATATTCCGGCAAAATTTGCCGCAAACGGAATGGGTGGGGTTATAAACCTTATTTCAAAAGATGCGGCGGCAAAGGGAGGCAAACTATACGTTTCTTATGGAAGTTACAACAGCAGATACCTTTCAATGCAAGTAAACTCGCCGATAACCGATTCCATATTATGGACCAGCAACGTAAGCTACAGAGCTTCAAGCAACGATTTTCCTTATCTGAACCGCAACGGCACATCATACAACACAGAAGACGATTTTTGGACAAAAAGAAGAAATTCGGAATATTCGCAAACTTCAGGCGTTCATTCCTTCACCTTTGTAGGCAAAAGGAACAGCGTTTTGAGAATTGAGCACGATTCCGAAATGGGAGGAATTCCCGGCCGTGAAGATCAGGAAACGCAAATTGCAAATTCCGCAAATGACGCAATTATGGCAAGTTTGGAGCTGGAGCCCAGAAATAAAAAAATTGATTTTGGGCTTTTAGGTTTTGCCGGAGCAGAAAAAGGCATAAGCAAGTGGTACTATCCTATTGATAAAATAGGATATTTGGACGAGTATGCGCAGAGCGGTTTGTTGATAAAAAACGGCGGCGGGCAAGGCTCGCTGCATTTAGGGAAAACCGAGCTTTACGCATATTTAAACTACCAATATTTGGAATCTCAAAATAAATCCGCAATGCTCTCGGACTACGAACTTTCAAATCTTATTTTTCAAGTATCGGGAACAAGCATTATCCAGCCTGTTGAGCTATTCAGCATAACTATAAGCGGCGCATCCAGATTCAGCAAGAAAAAGCAAGAAGCCGGCAAAGTTTCTGCTGTTTCTTATTCCGAAGAATTCATCGCTAAGTCCCGTTATTTAAATTCCGGCAGAATATCGATTGGCTTTGATAATATTTTCGTTGCTGTTGGGCATTATTTCAGGGACCCATCTGCTTTTGAGATGTTCGGCACAAGCTTTGGGGTTTTATCCAATCCGGATTTAAAGGCAGAGCAGGGAGAGCAGGCAGAAATAGGGTTTCGTTACAAGTTGAAAAACACAAGCGCTTCTGTCACGTTTTTTGCGAATCAAATAAGGGATCGCATATTTTACTATACAAGCGGCATGCTTTCCAAGCCGATAAATGATACGGAAGAGGCTAAGGTTTACGGGATGGAGGGAGAGATGCAAGCCGAGCTTTTTAAGTGGTTAAAGCTAAACATGAATGCCACGGTGCAAAATCCGGATAAATTGCCAAACGAGCCAAGAGAGCAATATCACAGTTCCATGCATTTTCTTTTTCCCTATTCTTTTGAGCTTTCTTTGGAAGGAGAGGCGCATTCTATGATTTATCGTGATAAAGCGCAGAGGAAAGAAATCCCCGGAAAAGCGTTTTATCATGCTATGGCAAGCTATAGCCCGGCAAACAATACAAAAATTTCATTCTACGTAAAGAATCTGACAGGCGGCGAATATCAGCACATTTACGATGCCATACCAATACCCGGGAGAATGTTCTTTGTAAGCTATTCGCATTTGTTCTAATTATCCATTGACCTATCAGCGTTTCTTAATTTTTTCCATTATCTGCTGATATTCCTCTTTTATGGCATTGTAATCCTGTATTACAGGCAGAGTCTCTTTATGCATGGCTTCCAGAATTTCATCGAAATGCTCCACTACCAGCGAAAGCATTTGCTCGTCTAAAAGCCCATTCATGCCGCTCAGTATTGCGATTACCTTTTCTTTTGGGAACGCTTCTTTGTAAGTACGCCGCTGGCATAAGGCCATGAAGATATCCGCTATTGCCACGATTCTATCTGCTAAAGTTATGTCGCTGTTCTTTAAATGCCTCGGATATCCGGTGCCGTCCAGTTTTTCATGATGCCTTGCAGCTATATGCTTAATATCATCGTCCAAATTTTCGTCCAGGATTTTTTCCGTAATGGCCACATGCGTCTTCATTATTTCCATATCGGAGTCGCTCAATCTTTCCGGGCTTTCCAAAATGTGAATCGGTATGCCTATTTTGCCGATGTCATGCAGCATGGCTCCCGTTTTAACTTTCATTATCTTATTTTCATCCATTCCCATAAAGCCTGCTAAAATCTCGGATATGCAAGTTGCGCCGGCAGTGTGGATAACCGTTTGGCTACTGCGAAAATCGATCGAAAAAATAACCATTTTTATGTAGCCAATAGCTTCATCATCAGAGAGCGGTATTTCCCGGAAAACTCTATTAAATTCAGCATCACTGTCAATGCTGTTAAAAACTTTGTCTATATCAACGCCGGCCGTTAAAAAAATTTCTATAATATCGCTTCGGTACTTAATATCGCGGTATTTTTCCATGTGAATTAGAAAGTCTGCCGCCTTGCCCTTATGCTGCGCAAAAACATCTGCCCTATCGCACAGGGATATGAGTTGCGCTAATAATTGATGCTCGGCTGTGAGATGCGTTATTTCATCACACTTAGCATGGTGATAGTAGATAACCGGCGCAAGGTCTTTCAGCGGCGAGAAATGTTTCAAAAACAGATAGCCATAAACGGAATGTTCCCATATATTTGTGGTTTCAAAAATCACCATTTTATCGATTTCTTCCGTTTTGTAAGCCCCCACATCATGCAGCATGGCAAGGATGCAAATATCGCGCAGTTGCTTGTCGCTGAATATGTTTTGCGGGCTGAGTACCTTAAACATAAGGTATGCAACTCGCTTTCCATGGTCAATCAATCTTGAGTCCACATGATTCAAGGTTTTTTCCAAGATGCTTATTACTTTTTCATTTTTTAACTTTAACTGCATGGATCTCCGAGATTCTACTAAAATATTTAATATAGTAAACTTGGCTATGGCGTAGCCATGAATTACCCATGTGCTATTTTCAAGTAATTCTCCCGACTGGAAAATATTTTTTAAATGTTTTGCCGTTTTGTCAAGGGTTGAGGCTTATTTTTGTGGTTTTGCGTGCATTTTGCAAAAACTTGTTGACGGTTTATGTGCCACCCCACAAAGGTTCTGCCTGCCAATTAATGTGGAATCCCATAGCGGTTTTGTCTATGCTGGGGTATTTTGAGAATAAGGC
>Ga0209755_10002016_pt1 | contig 29105 bp, 30 predicted proteins | sample TergutCo191P1_FD_187301 | JGI IMG/M metagenome (GOLD analysis project Ga0209755, IMG submission 187301) | Cornitermes sp. P1 segment gut microbial communities from Petit-Saut dam, French Guiana - Co191P1 (SPAdes) (version 2) | ecosystem: Host-associated > Arthropoda: Insects > Digestive system...
TCAACTGCACGTTCGGCGGCGGCTTTGCTATCTAGACCAGCTAGGTCTTTTACCTTTTCAACCAGATCGGGTTTTTTCATAATCTCTCCTTAATATGGAATTCCTATACAAATTTAGATTTTTTTTCGGAAAAAAACAAGGGTATTTTTGATTTTTTTTTTATAAATACCTATTTATCTGTATTGCAGGGCTTTACAATGGAAAAGCATACAGCAATTTCTCAGGAGTAGCGCAATATAGGGTGTTTCCCTGAATGCTAATAGAGGCGCCGCTACCGAAAATTGAATGTTTTTTAATGATTTTGCCTGTTTTCATATCCAAAGCCACAACAGAACCGTCCTGGTCAAGCCAAACGCGCGAACCGTGCAAAACCGGCTGCATGGCTGCCGACCCCTTGCTCTTGAAAGTCCAAATGCGATCTCCGCTCGGAACCTCATAGAGAGAGAGATTTTGGTTAGTCTCGCCTACAAGCGCATAATTTTTTTCGTCCATTTCAAGCAATTCAATGGAAATAACCTGAGAGCTTACAGAGAAGGCTCCAAGCGGCTTAAACAGCTCCGCTTCGGAAAAAAACTGCACCTTGCCACCATCCGAAACAACCGCGAACAATCCGTTTTTAAACTTAAAATCGCTGACTGCCCCGCTTAAAGACAAATCAAACGTATTGCCTGCATTTTCGGAAGAGAGCAAAGTTGCTTTCCCCTGCGAAAGCGAATAAACCCCCATTTCTCCGCGAGACAAAAATACCTGCGCAGAACTCACCTTGCGAGACCAGTCAAGACGCATTTTCGGAGCAATGCACTTTAGCACAAAGCCATTCAAAAGCCCTACGTAAATAGAATCTCTGTTGCGCAAATAAGAAAATGGCACTCCCGGCATTTCAATGGAGGAACTACTTTGTTCCTTAAGCGAAAACAACGATAGCCAGTAACTGGAACTTAAAATAAGCCAAGGAGGATAATCGTTTGCCAATGTATATTTTTTCTCTTTCGGAAGAAATATTTCGCTGCCTGCAGCGCCGGTTTCCAAAGAAAATTTCAGCAGGCTTTGAGAACCATCGTCATAAACAAAAAGCCAATTTCCCTCGCCAAACATTCTGGGATAGGATATTGTGGAAGAAACCGGCAAATATTTAACCCATTTTGCTCCAATTCTACTTGCATAATCGGTAAAAATAATCGAAGAAAATTCATGCTTTCTAGCCCCGTAAATCACGGCTCGCTTCCATGCGGCATCGCTGTCTTTTTGCGTTGCGATATTGTACCATGCAAGCGCATTTCCGCTTTCAAAAGCAAGCAAAGAATCCACAGGACTATTATCCCTGGCTGTTAATTTTTGATAATGCCTGGTATATAAAATTTCGGCTGTGCCATTCTGCAAATAGAAAATCACTGAATCTGCGCTTGCAATAGCCGTGTCAATTTCCCCATCTATTTGATAATCCCACAAATTATTCAGAAGCGTGTCAAATACAGATATGCCGCCGCTTTTCTGGTATGTGCCTATAAGCCCTATTCCCGGTTTGAAAAATTTCTCGCCATCGCTTTTCGCAGTGGCAACTATCTTTCCGGAATTCTTGTTCAGCAAGCTGATGTTTCCGCTTATATCCAAAACATAAATTTTGTCTCCTATGTCTTTTACATCAAGCACGTCAAAGGTTGATATGCGAACCGGAAAATCCAGGCCGCTGCCAAGGCTGTAAAAATAAAGCGCGTTTTCGCAGTAAAGAAACAATCCATCTAAAGTTAAAAATACTTTGGCAGGTTTATCTACAAAAGGAATGTTCCAAGTTCTTGTTCCATCTTTTTTAGAGACCAGGTGCAGAGAATTGTCCGGGCATTTATACACAATATGCTGAGCCAAATACAGCTCCCCTTCCATATCGCATTCCAAAAAACGCTCATCTTTTTTCACTTGCGATAAAGGAGCATCCCAGTTGCGAACTTCATTTGCCATTTTTATTTTTTCATTGCTTGCACCTAAAGATTTTTCCCGGTCAGCAGCCATATATGCAAACGAAACGCTTTGCGAATTGTTCTTCAAAAAAGCATAATGCTCAAGCGCTTTCAAAGTATCGTTTTTTGCTTCTGCAATTTTAGCCAAATACAAATGCGCTTTCAACTTTTCACGCACCAAAGCTTCAGAAAGTTCCAAAGCCTGGCTGAATAACCGCTCTGCCTTAGCAGTATCTGCGTCAACGCTCAATGCATAAGCAGCCTCTTGAATCCTATCATTGACAGGAGAAGCTATAGCGCTCAAGCACAAGAGCAGTACAACAGCCGCTCCTCTAAGCATCCAGCTTATACCCCATTCCTCTTATGGATAAAATGAGTCTTGGATTTTCAGGATCATCCTCTATTTTCTGCCTGAGCTTCACTATATAGTTATCTATTGTTCTCGAGTTTGAGCTCGAATCGATTAACTGTATAAGATCTTCTCTGGATATAACTTCTCCGCGCCGCTTGCAAAACAGATTGAGAATTTGAAACTCCCTTACATTCAAATCCAAAGTGGTTTCGTTTTTGGTTGCCTCGTATTTTTTGAAGTCCAGCATAATACCGCTGAACTCCGCAATCTCATTGCTAAAAGCGAGAGAATCCATTTGCGTGGCAATCTTCCGGAAAAAAGCATTGACTCTTGCAAGCAGTTCCAAAGTTGAAAAAGGCTTTGTTATATAATCGTCTGCGCCTATGTTCAATCCCCTGACTTTAGAGGCTTCTTCGCCTTTCGCAGTTAGCATTATGATGACCAAAGTCGGATATTTTTCTCGCAAAATGCGGCAAACATCAAAGCCGTTTTTCTTGGGCATCATAACATCTAAAAGAATAAGGTGAGGCAAAAACTCGTCTGCTTTCTGCAAAGCCTCATCGCCATCGCCTGCAACAGCAACCTGATAATCTTCCATCTCAAGGCACTCTTGCAAACCGGCTCTTATGAACTCTTCGTCTTCAACAATCAAAACTTTATACTGCATTATCTTTGTCCAAAATATTTGCGACCAATATTGTTGTCGTTGTCTTTGTAATCCACATATGCGGGTTCAAAGTCTTTGCCATACGCAAAGGCTATTTGAGCATTGCAAGTTTTTTCTGAACGCAACTCGCCCTCGGAACCTTTGAACGGCTGGTTAACAGACTTGAACATTCCGGTTTTTTCATCAACCCTGTCAATATTGCAATATCCACGACCTACATATTTGCCAGCAGCTTCCTCTCCGGTCTTTGAAACAACTTTGAGTTTGTTCGGTTCAAAAACTGCATTATTGCCGGTAGCATTCCAAATTTGAATTTCGCCTGTAATGCCTGTCGGAGCTATGCTCAAAATCGGGAAAGCCAGAACATAGCCGTATTTATCAACCATGCGGCTAGCACGCTGCCCTATTATGTCTTCGGCAAAAATCAAGAATGTGCCACGATTTTTAACGCGAACGGCATCCAAGGCTTTCTTCAACTGCTCATTTTTGGGAGCCACCACCTCGGCCTCCAAAAGAATGTATTCAGCAGTTATATCATTCTCCGTACCCTTGGAGTTTTCAAGAGCTTTGGAAACAATCGCTTTTTCCGCTTCATCGCGAGCCGCTTTGGGCACGTTCCCGTTCACGTTGCCGCGCTTGGCAATGCTGATTGCGCTATCCAAATTGCGGAAACCCTGCAAGATGTACTCATATTCGTAACCATCCTTAACTTGAGCAACTCCTATCTCGGAGAGACCTGCCACCACAGAGTCTAGGGTAGCGGCTTTCTTTACGTTTGGCATATTCTTGTGAATTTGCTCCACGTAATTGCGGATAATGTCGTCGCTGGAGTTCTTTTTGGCCGTCTGTTTTGCGGCGGCGGTATAGGCAATCACGAAATTATCGTAAAAATCCTTGGAAACTTTGCCTTTTTTCAGGGCATTAGTATAGGAATTGACGGCATTTCTGTATTTGCCCTCCTTTAAAAAGGAGTCTCCATTGCTTTCATTTTTACCTTTACAGCCCGTAAAACCCAAAAAAAGGCCAATTAGGACTAAAAAAGAGACATTTTTTCTGAACATAAAGCACCTCTAGTTGAAGTTGGAATACTATTTGAAATAAAAATAGTTCTTTTTTTTTTAAAATAAAATATTTTATTACGTTATGAGAGTATTTTTATGAAGATTCTTGTTATTTGCTCTGAAAACTATGCAGCGAACGACAGTCCCTTTGCGCGGGCTGTCGGCTGCATAGTTTCTGCCTACCGTAGATGGGGAGCTAAAGTTTTGGGTTTTTCGCCATTTTATGCCCAATTTACCAGCGACAGCAACAGCAGCAGCAGAATCGGGAGAAAATTCGTTGAAAAACTGGGGCACAAGGAATATTTCGCGCTCCGAAGCTCAGGCAGCGAAGACGATTTTTTCATACAATACGCAGAATATTTTGGCCGAGCTGGCATATACAGCGACCCCAACCCCGTGGAGAAAGCCTATAGCGATAACCATTTGAGATTCTCCTTTCTGGCATCCGCAGCTCTGACATGCTGCATGGAAATGGACTTTAAACCCGATGCCATACATGTCCATGATTGGAGCGGCCTTGCCGGAGCGCTCACAAAAACAAAGTACAAAAACTATTTTGCAAATATACCTGTTGTACTGACCTTGCACAACACACGCTACGATTATTACTGCAACCCAGACGACATACTCTCTATAGGGCTTCCACCCCAGGGTTTCGACATTGATGGTTACGAGTTCTGGGGAAAAGTGAGCATGCTCAAAGCTGCAATTCTTTACTCTGACAAAGTGGTATTTACTTCTTCGAGCTATTTGTCTCTTATGCTTTCCACTGATTTGCAAGGCGGAGGAATGCGCGGCTTTTTGGAGAGCCAGAAGCTAAAGCTCTGCAGCATCCAGAGCGGCATAGATTACGCAAGCTGGAATCTCCCGAAAGAAGCGAATGAGTTCAAGAAGCAAAAGAAAAACGAATTGAGAACCGAGCTTGGCCTGGAGGCTAATTCCAGTTTGCTGATATACTCGCATTTGGACTCCAACTCTGGCAACACGGCGCAGATTATATCAACGATCCTTGCTAATTTGCTGAACATGGATTTGCAACTGGCGATAGGCATATCGGATAGCAATGCCAATTTTCCATACTTCGCAGCTATACAGGAAAAGCATCCCGATAAAATCGCACTTCTGTCGCTTAGCGAAAATGACGAGAGCTTGTACCGGAGGCTTGTTGCATCGGATGCTCTTTTGTTGACGGACTCGAGCGAACCGTCTTTATCGCTCTTCTTGAAAGCCTCTGCTGCAGGCTCTCTGCCTATTTCCAACAAGCGTTCGCAGAAGCCTTTTTTATACTCAATACCATACGAGAAATTGCCTTATGAATCGCATTTTGACGAGCTCAACACAAAGGTAAACTCCTTTGTAGCCGCTGAATCTTCCCCTGATATGATTTTGGAACAGATTCGTTTTGCGGAGCAAATTTTCCGCGAAAACAAGAGCTTGTGGTCAAAGCTCGTTAGCAATGCTAGTTCAATAAGAATGTCTTGGGACGACACTGCGAAAAATTATTTACTACTTTTAGGTTCAACAAGCCTGTAATTCAGGCTCTAAGGGCCTATAGCTCAGTTGGTTAGAGCAGCGGACTCATAATCCGCTGGTCCCAGGTTCAAGTCCTGGTGGGCCCATTAATTTCAAGGTTCACAACCTACTCCCTTATCACATACCATATTTTCAACACACCCCCAAATCAAGGGGAAGAATACACTATCAGCTATTTTTTACGGCTTGGGTTTTCTTTAACAAACCCATAAAAGTTCTGTTTATCAAAACTTTTGACCAGAAGTCTGTAAAAAAATCCACTGACACAGATTTACCACAAGGTTTTACACAAAAAAAGGAGAGACAATATGGCTTATTTGTTTGAAAAAACGGGTCTTATACGGGATAGGTCGTGGGGGTACAGGGAAATTTCATACTCTGTTCCCAAGCAAAGCAAAAGTTTTATGAGGGCTTGTAAAAACGCCCATGAGACTATAATGGGTTTGCTTCCAAAAAACAAACGGCAAACCATTACAGCCAAAGAGATGAAGCAAATAGTTTTACAGTATGTAAACCTTGATGAGGAAAGCAGGTGTAAAATTATAGCTCAACTTGTATTACCCTATAATTCTGGCGTTGAGGCTTTGGGGTCTCACACTTTGAAGGAATTGTTTGATATTTGGAAAACGGCTAAACAAACAGAGGGGTTGAACAAGGGAGGAAGGTTTGACCGTCTTGAAAATACCTTGTTTACTTTTTTCAATTTACATCACCTAAAAACCACAAACGATTTTACATTCCACACAGCCCACGACTTTGTAAATTGGAGAACAAAAACAAGGTATAAAAAAGGAGGAACGGTTACATCAGCTAGTGTTGTTAAAAAGGAATTGGACATTTTAAAACAAATGGTTAAACTTGCTGTTGTTTACGGGTGGTATCACAACGGGAATATTTGGGATTCAGTAAAAGTAAAAGCCGTTGTTGGGCTGAACAAAAAAGTTGTTGAACCTCTTGATATTGAGGAACAGAAAAAAATGCTGAATGACTTGAAACACACACATGAAGGTTGCCACGACTTGGCTTTGTTTTTGCTGATTACGGGAATGAGGCTTGGAGAATTAAATGTAATAAAGCCAGACAGCATAAAAAATGATTTAATTTCTTTACATGGTGATTTCATAGGAAACCACAGGACAACGGGTAAAACAAAATCAGCAAATAGGAATATCCCCGTTTGTAAAACCATTAGGGAATTATTCAAGAGAGGACATATTTTCAACACAACGGGTAATGCCCTATCCATACGGCTGAAACGATTTTTCAAAGGAATACACCCACACAAATTGAGACACACTTTTGCTGTAAATAAATTACTTAGTGGTGAAGAACTCCAAAAGGTATCTTATCAAATGGGACATGCTGGGATACAAATAACAGCTGACAATTACGGCAAATATGAACACAAGCATTTTAAAGTAGGTTTTGAGCAAACCAAAACGGAGAGGAAAAACTTGCTGAAATGGCTTGAAGAGGATTATTTCATTTAATAAAACAAACCACCTGTGTAACGTCTCCCTGTGTTGGTTTTGGATTCAGCAGCCCATTTCAATATTTTGCTGACGGCTGATTCTCCATTATGTTTTTGCTTTGAATTTGCTTGTTTAGATTTACTCATAGAACCCTCTGTTTGGCTTTATACTATTTACCCCCTACCCTCATAAATAAATTGTTTCTAGCCCATACCCTACATCAAAAATATGTAAATAAAATTTAGGTGTTAAGTGGTTTTGGAATCTCTGTTCATTTTTTTCTTGGCTTGACTTAACACCTAAAAATTCTAGACGGCAGTTTTTCATTTTACAAACTTTTAGCTTTTAAAACGGGTTTGTTTTTCAAATCAAGACCCATTTTTAAAAAGCAAGTGTAAATATCTGGAACATCGTGTATATTTGGTATTGAATCCAAAAATATTTTGAATTGGTATTCAGTCAGAGAGAGTATGTTCCCGTCCGTTGTGAATAGCCTGTAATGTATTCTTTTATTTTTACCAACCTCATTTTCATTTTTTATTTCCACTAGTTTTTTTCCGTCCCATAGATTAACGGTTCTTTGGGGTTCTTTTTTCATATCAAATTCAAATTTTTGGAACTCGTCTGTGAGGGCTAAAAATTTTGAATCTTTGTTTGTGGTGTTTTCAGCTTCATTTTTGAACTTTGAAAAGTCCATAGGTTATACTCCCACCCTGTTATAGGCGTTTAAAGGTTTTTATCTATTTATCTTATAGCATTATTTTACTAAATTTTATGAATTATTTTCCTGTTTTTTATATAAACATTCAGATTCCACTATACAATTAGAGCAATCAGGATTATTTGCTTTACACCAATTTCTTCCAATCTCCCAACAAGGAAAGTCAATAATTCCAGGAAATTCAGGATATAATTCTCTAGCTTTATGTATTACCATTTTTAGTGTTGGGTTTTGTGGAACAAGTCCCATTCTTGGTAATACTCGTTTAATATGAACATCAGGTGAAATATCTATTGAAAAATAATCAGAAAATTCAATTTTAAATTTTGTTGCTAATATATTTGCTGACATTGTAGCAATTTTAATTCCACAACCTTTAAATTCAAGAAATCTAGAAACGACCAAGGAGCTACTCAATTTTTCACACATATTACCACGTAAATTACGAAACCATATTTCAGAAGCGTTCCCATTATATTTGTTCTTTATATCTTGTATTCCCAAATAAAATATATCAGCCATATCTGTATTAAACCTATGTAATTTATGTTTGTTGAAAATGTTGATATATTCTTCTCTTTTTATATTTGCTAATTCATTTATATTAAAAGTTTGTAATATAACAAATATTTTTTTTGGTATTAACCACGCTTTTTCAGCTTGTATTTGTCTATCCATTAAACAAGCTAAAACAAAAGCATGAGGATTATTTTCAATATCATTCAATAGATTATTAGCTTCAATATCCTCAACAAAAGGGAATGGCTTTATGTTAGATGTATAAAATCTGTCTATTAAAATCTTAACTATCTTTTCCATATTTGGAACTCCTATTAGCAAACCACGGAGTAAATATATAAATTTTCATTGTTGGCTTTCCTCTTCAAAGAGTTCTTTCCAAGATTTCTTTATACTATCAAGCAGTTCTAAATATAACCAAACAAATAACATCATATAACTATCCTCTGTTTCCTATCAAATGAAATATACAAAAATTCAATATTTCAATTACCAATAGACCCTTTACTCCCAAAGCCTAGAAAACCACCCTGTAAAGCAACCTACCCTCTATCCCAAGGGCTAAAACATTCACACCCCCCTGTGTTTGTGTAATCGTTGGACTAAAATGGTGGCTACAAAACCCCAAATCATCAGCTTTTATGCCGGCTGAAAACCCCTATTTTATCAGTTTCATAGCCGCCGGCAAAGTTCGTAGTTATCGTGTTTGTAGCCTGTTATCCTGTATATTATCCTTTTTTTCTCTCCCTTTTACAAACAAATGTTACACAGCCCAAAATTGAGCCAAATAAACGGGGTGTAACATTTGTTTGTGAGAGAAGGAGGAAACAAAAAAAGGAAAAGGAATAGCTAATCAAATGATATTGTGTAATCTACATTAACCATAGACGGAGGGTGTTTTTTATTATGTTCCTCAATTTTCTTAAAAAGCCTTCCAATGTGTTGTTTTGTCATTTTTAATGGTGTTCCTTTTAACTCTTTAGCTATTTCACCATTAGTTTTACCCTGTTTTTTCAAACGAGTTATTTTCATTTCCTTTGATACTGAAATTAAACGGCGAGTATCTAAGCTTTTACGTCTATCCCTGCCAGATTTACCTTTGTATTTCGTTAGAAAAAACTTCCTCTTGGCTTCCGTTATTTTATACATTTCCTCTTTGCTAAGTGGGATAGCAAATTTATCATTACAATACATATAACCATCTGTGTTGAAATAGTCTGTAAAATAATCCATAGCCATTTGAACATAAACATATCTTTTACGCCCGTCAATTATTTTACCATTTTCCCAAACAATGCTATTCAGTATATTTTCAATTAAAACCTTCCAATGTAATTTTTCTTTGGCTGTTTTTTCAGCTTTATCTTTTTTGGCTTTGGTTGGTGTAACATCTGTTTGTGAGAGAGGTAGGAAGGCTGAAATATCCAACTCTGGGCTATCATTGAAAATTTTACCAACCTGTTCTCTATCTTTGATATCCACACCCTTGTAGAACGGGTTTTTACATCTCCAATTTGTCATTTGAGGGTCAGCATTGAACAATGAACAAAAATATCTCATAACATCTAAATAGTGTTGGTGGTCATAACCTTTAATGTGTTTTGTCTCTTTTATCAAAAACATTATTTGAACACTTTTGTCTATTTTTCCATTTTTAACAGCATAGGTTATAGCAAAAGGTTTTGAGCCAACTTTTTCAAGACATTCTTTCAGTATCTCTTTTTCAGCAGTTTTTTTATCTGTTGAATAATGGTATTGTTTTTCATCTATGTCAATAACTATTGAATTTCTAACATTATGATTCCTTCCTGTTGATATATGGGTAGCCCCAACAAATTTTCTGTTTTTCTTATCTTCCCATTTTAACTTGGTTATTTCTTTCAAACATTCAACATAGCTAAAATTTTCACAATAAAAATGTTTGGTTTTACACGCCCCGTTGGATTCTCCATTACTGTCTTTACCATTACCTTTACCCAAACTGTAATTCAAAGAGAGTGGGTCTCTCTCCAACTTTGTTTTAGCTTTGTTTTTTTGAATAGCAATATCTTGGGCAGTTTTTACTTTTCTCATTTGACTTGTTTTTCAAAGAAATCATCAACTTGTTTTTCAATTTGACGGTCTAAACGTTCTTCTGTTTCCATAGTGAGGGTTTCTAAGCTGTCATCGTCTGTGTTTTTATCCACAACTATATTTTCAAGGTTAGAATCTAACTGTTTGTCTTTTTCCTGACTTTCTTTTAGAAAAGCCTTTACGTCCTCTATCTTCTTCATTTCAACATTTCTCCTATTCAAGATTTTTCAGCCCCTAATATAGGAAAATGTAGGTTGTAAGTTTTAACCCACCACCACAAGGTCTAGCATTTATTAGAACCCCATTAGAATGTAAAACCCTACAAACCCCTATTTTATCGGGCTTATTTGAGATGGGTAGCTACGGGGTGAGGGTCGTTTTTTTTCAAATTTTGAACTTTTTTTGTACTCTTTTGAAAGAAATGGATTAGTTTACGGGTATGGTTAAAACAACTGACATAGAACTGACACAAAACCATAAACGGGTTATGTCCAACAAACCCCCAAAACAAGGGTCTTTTGACGGATTTAAGGTTTTTAAGGTCGTTGGAATTGACCCTCATAATCCGCTGGTCGTAGGTTCAAGTCCTGCTGGGCCCACTAAATATCTAAATTCCCCTAAGAGGTTTAACTTATGCCAAACTCAAATCCGGGATTTTTTGCCGGTAAATTGGACGAGCTGGTTAGCTGGGGTCGTCTGCATTCTTTGTGGCCATTCCCCTACGGAACAGCTTGTTGTGCTATTGAATTTATGTCCACGGAATCCGCGCGCTACGATCTTTCAAGGCTGGGTTCTGAATTTGTGCGATTCACGCCCAGACAGGCCGATGTTCTAGCAGTTTCAGGCACCATAACATTCAAACAAGCTCCCATATTAAAACGCATTTACGAGCAAATGATGGAACCAAAATGGGTTATCTCAATGGGAGCTTGTGCTTGCTCCGGCGGCTTCTACGACTGCTACTGCACAGTTCCCGGTATAGACCGCATAATCCCCGTTGATGTCTATATAGGCGGCTGCCCAAGCCGACCCGAAGCATTCTTTGACGCAATGCTTGAATTGCAGGAAAAAGTCAAAAGTCAATCATACATGGAAGACAGAAAAAAGAAATTGAAGGAGCAATGGGAAAACATCAAAAACTGGGACTGGAAAAATGAATAATATCGAAGTACATGCAGACGAAGTTTTGATTGATATAGTTGGCGTGGATTATCTTGGCATGGCAAACCACATCGGCAAACGCTTTGGCGTTATCTATCAATTCAAAAACATAAAGACCATGAAACGCCGCAGCTTCAAGGTCTTGGTTGACGAAGGCGAAAAAGTTCCGACTCTAAGCAGGGTTTGCCCGATTGCAGACTGGCTTGAACGCGAAGTCTGGGACCAGTTCGGAATTGTATTTGATGGACATCCAAACTTGAAAAGACTGTTGAACCATGCGGAGTTTGAAGGTCATCCGTTGCGCAAAGATTATCCCGCTCAAAAACGGCAATGGCTCAGCGAAAACGATTTAATGCAAGATCAACTTGAAAAACGCTTGGAAACCCTGGGATATAAGGTGATATGAAAACAGCGATACTCACAAATGAATTCCCGCCAAATATTTACGGGGGCGCTGGAATACATGTGGATTTCTTGACAAGAGAATTAAAAAATCTGTGCGAAATATCAGTGCATTGCTTTGCAGACTCCCCTGCTCGCTCATTTGCCGAACCTGAAGACCCTAAGTTCAAAAAAATTCTTGAACCTCTGGATACCAACCTGCAATGGCTTTCTGCAATGCGAGGCATAGACATTGTGCATTGCCACACTTGGTATTCGCATTTTGCTGGAGTGCTGGCAAGCCGCTTATACCAGATTCCTCTTGTGCTAACAACACATTCCTTAGAGCCTCATCGCCCTTGGAAAGCCGAGCAACTCGGCAAAGGCGGCTATGCCATGAGCTGCTGGATTGAGCGCACTGCATACCAAAACGCAGACGGAGTTATAGCGGTTAGCGAAAAGATGAAGCAAAATGTGATTAATCTTTACGGAGTTGATGAAAAAAAAGTAAGAGTTATTTACAACGGCATAGACCCTGAATTTTACAAGCCGACTTTTGATGAAGCGATTTTGAAAAAATACGGCATAGATCCGCAAAGACCTTTTGTGCTTTTTGTTGGAAGAATAACAAGGCAAAAAGGAATTTCGCAATTAATCCAAGCTATTCCGAAAATAAGCGAGAATGCGCAAATAGTGCTGTGCGCCGGCGCGCCGGACACTCCGGAAATCGCTGAGGAATGCAAAAACTTAATCGCAAAAGCGAAGGAAAAGCGAGACGGCATTATCTGGGTTCAAGAGATGCTTGATCACAAAGAGCTAAGGGTTCTTTACAGCCACGCCGCAGTATTTGCAACGCCTTCGCTTTACGAGCCTTTTGGCATAATAAATCTGGAAGCGATGGCGTGCGGAACTCCAGTTGTTGGCAGCAGAGTTGGCGGAATCCCAGAAATAATAGTTGAAAACGAAACCGGATTTTTAGTGACTTTGGATCACAAATCAGACATTGACTTTTCGCCAAACGATCCTGAAAAATTCCAGAGCGAGCTTGCGGAAAAATTAAACCGTTTGCTAACAAATCCCGAGCTTTCCAAGAAAATGGGCGAAGCTTCCAGAAAGCGAGCCGAGTCTGTGTTCAGTTGGAAGAGCATCGCAAAGCAGACTGTGGAATTTTATAAGGCGCTGCGGAACTCCTGAATTAAACACGAACTGAAAATATCATAGCCAACAATTCCCAAGAAAAATTAGCACCATCTAAAATTTCCTTTAGCTTCTGCGCTTCCGAGCGAGTGAGCGGATGTTTGCCTGTACCGGTTACTCCCATTTTGCCTAGCGCTTTCAAATCTGCGCTCTGAACATAAACGCACTCCGCAGAATCTAAAAGCTCAAAACCAGCTTTGTTGGTTAATTTATCCAAAGAAAAAAACTTTGCCTTTGTCTCCAAAGGCCGACCCGCAGCCTTAAAATACGCATCTCGCAACTCGCAAAGTGTCTTTTCCCCAAATGCGCCAATGCATAAAATGCCGTTTGGCTTCAACCACTTTTTTACCCTCTGGAAAAATTTTGAAACATCTGAAAACCATTGAATAGTCGCGCTGCAATAAATAGCATCGTATTTTATATCAGGCTCAAAAGTCTCCGCATCGTTTTCAAAAAGCCGCCATTTTACGCTCGGAAAATTCGTCTGCAATTTTTCCTTGCACACTTTGAGCATCTCTTTAGAAATATCAACGCAATCCAAACTCTTGGGAAAAAGCCCTGCCAAATCAAGGCTCAAATTACCCGTTCCGCAACCAACATCAAGCAAATCGGGCAAAGCATCCGGCAAATAATCCAAAGAAAGCTCAAACAAACCATTCGCAAGTTCCGACTGCGGCTCGGAAACTGAGTCGTATTCAAAAGCCTTTATATCAAAATTGGGCATTTACCGTTCAATCCATGCAACAATTTCTTCGGAATCAGGAGCAACATGTGAAGACAATGATTTTATCCAGTTGCCATTTCCGTCTATTAAAAACTTATGGAAATTCCAACCGATCCCTGCAGTCTCAACGCCGTTTTCCGCCCTGTTTGTCAACCATTTAAATACAGGGATTGCATCAGGACCTTCAACCGAAACTTTTGCCATCAATGGAAAGGTTATTCCGTAATTTGTTGAACAGGAACTTGCGATTTCCGTATCCGTATATGGTTCCTGCGCGCCAAAGTTATTGGCCGGAAAAGCGACTATCGTAAAATTCCGGTCTTTGTATTTCTCATAGAGAGCCTGCAGCCCAATGTATTGCGGAGTGTATTTGCATCTGGATGCCGTATTGACAACAAGAGTTTTTTTCCCCTTGCAGTTCGAAAGATGATAATCCTCTCCTTTTATATCTTTTACAACAAAATCATGAAAGTTCACCAGTTCCTCCGTTCAATGCATTCAATGCGCTGCCTGCCTTAAACCATTCCCACTGAGTCTCGTTGTAGGTATGGATCAAAAGAATTTCTTCTTGTGTTCCATCTGCATGATGCAAAAGAAGCGTGAATTTGCGACCGGGCTTAAAATTGCTGAGACCCAGAATTGCTATAGTATCGCTTTCAAGAATTTTATCGTAATCGTTTTTGTCTGCAAAGCAAAGCGCAAGCATTCCCTGCTTTTTGAGATTCGTCTCGTGAATACGGGCAAAGCTTTTCGCTATAACCGCTACAACTCCCAAAAATCGAGGTTCCATAGCTGCATGCTCTCGGCTCGAACCTTCGCCATAGTTTTCGTCTCCTATCACAATGCTCGGAATTTTCGCCGCTTTGTAAGCTTTTGCCGCATCTGGCACGCTCATTTCGCTATTGCCCGGCTGAAAATGCACTTTATTCTTTTCGTCGTTAAACGCATTCACAGCGCCAATCAAAAGATTTCCAGAAATATTTTCCAAATGCCCGCGATATTTCAACCATTCGCCCGCTTTTGAAATATGGTCTGTTGTGCACTTGCCCTTTACCTTAATCAAAAGCTTTGCGTTTAAAATATCCCTGCCGTTCCAATGCGCAAAAGGCTCCAGTTTCTGAAGTCTGCTGCTCCCATCCGTTATCGCAATTTCCGTAGCTTCATCGCCTTCTGAAATTTTAACAACATCGGGATTTGAAACAAAGCCGCCAACCGGCAATTCATCTCCCCACGGATGCGCCAATTTTTGCCTTTCTCCAGCTTCGTTTACCAAAATATCGGTCTCAGGATTAAAGATCAAGGAACCTGAAAGCGAAGCGATTACCGCCATTTCCGGACTTGCCACAAAAGCATGTGTGTGCTCGTTGCCATCTGCCCTGCCGGAGAAATTGCGATTGAACGAATGAACAATGCTATTCTTTTCGCCTTTTTGAGCGCCTTCTCTAGCCCACATTCCAATGCATGGACCGCAAGCGTTTGCAAGCACTATTGCGCCGAACTCCGCAAATGAACGCAGAATTCCATCTCGCTCCGCAGTAGAGCGCACCGCTTCGGAACCTGGGTTTATGTAAAGCGGAGCTTTTGGCTTTATGCCTTTTGTTAGCGCATCGCGAACAATGAACACCGCTCTGGAAAGATCTTCATAGCTTGAATTTGTGCAACTGCCTATCAAAGCGGCGCTGACATCAGGCGAGCTCTCAAATTCTTCAAGCGAGTTCCCCATTTCCGCAACCGCAAAAGAGCGATCCGGACTAAAAGGCCCATTGTAATGAGGTTTCAAAGCGCTCAAATCTATTTCCACAACCTTGTCAAAATATTTTTCCGGCTCAACTTCAACCTCTGCATCGCAACGCAAGCAGGAGATTATTTTATTAGCAGCATCTGAAACTTCTTCTCTGCCTGTAGCACGCAAATATCTTTCCATGGATTCGTCAAAACCAAACACGCTGCAAGTTGCGCCAACTTCTGCGCCCATATTGCAAATTGTGCCTTTGCCCGTAGCGGAAAGCGTTTTTGCGCCTTCGCCAAAATATTCTATAACGCTGTCCGTTCCGCCTGAAACTTTCAACATTCCTGCCAACTTTAAAATCACATCTTTTGGGCTTGCAAAACCGTTCAAAGATCCACGCAGCTTAACGCCAATAATGCGCGGGAACTTAAGTTCCCAGGGCAAGCTGACCATCGCATCAACAGCGTCTGCGCCGCCCACGCCCACAGCGAGCATTCCAAGGCCACCTGCATTGACCGTATGGCTATCCGTTCCTATTATCAAACCGCCGGGAAAAGCGTAGTTTTCAAACACAACCTGATGAATTATGCCAGCACCGGGTTCCCAAAAATCCAACCCGTATTTTTTGCAAACGCTTTCCAAAAAAGCATAGACCTCCTCATTTTCCTTTGTAGCATCTTTTAAGTCGGAAGCTGCATTTTTGCGAGCTTGAATCAGGTGGTCGCAATGCACGGAAACTGGTACCGCCGAGCTTGCTCTCCCGGCTGTTGAGAATTGCAATAGGGCCATTTGCGCAGTAGCATCCTGCATTGCAACCCTGTCCGGGTTAAACTCCGCAAAGTCTTTGCCACGTGCATAGGCTTGAGTAGTATCGTTGTTAGCCAAGTGGGTGTAGAGAATTTTTTCCGTCAAGGTCAGGGGCCTTCCGAAAATTCGCCGGGCCATCAAAACCTTGGATGGATATCCAGCATAAACTTCATGAATTAAATCGGCATTGAAAAGCATGAGGAGAATTTAGAAAAATATTATCTCCTAATAAATATTCCCCCCAAAAAGAAAGCCATAAGTAAAAGGAGATTTTAAAGTGCCGGCTTTATCCAGTTTTGTCAAAGGGATAAAGAATCTAAACCCAAGGTTAACACCGTAAACCTGCACGCCAAACCCCAAAGCAACAGTATGATCTATTTCCCGCCTGAATTCGGAAAAATTTATCCTGTTATCATACTCTTCATAAGAAAACTTATTTCCCTTTTTCACATGCATATTGGAGTAAAACGGAAAGCCCAACTGATATCCGGCCTCAGAATACAATCCATTTCTTGGACCAAGCCTAAGCAACACCGGAACGCTAACTGTATGATTATATATGTTAACGAATATAATGTAATCCTCCGGCTTATAGTATTGATAAGGCATGCAAAGACCTCCACCATAGCAATAGTCGGAACTAAAAAAATTGTAATTCAATTCCATAATAAAAGCCACTATATCAGATGGCCATATATTCAGCGTTAATCCTACTGCAAAAAGTCCACCACCACCAACCCTCTGCGCTTCTCCCATATTATCATATCCCTGATAAACATCAAACCATTTTGAATCAGATCCTTCATAAGTAGTGCCAGCTCCCACTGTAATGCGCCATCCAAGTTTTACCGGTCGCATATATGCACTGTATTTCTCTTGCCATTTTCTCTCTCGTTCTGCCTTAATTATATTCTCTATTTTATTCTTTATTTTCATTTGCTCTGCCAATTTATCCAACCGCTCCTCAGGCATCTGCGAGCCGTATTCCTCTTCCAATCTTCTCTCTTGTTCCTCCTTAATTATATTCTCTATTTTCATTTGCTCTGGCATCTGCGACCCGTAAGCCACAAATGCAAACAACAGCAAAATAAGCAAAGCCTTGTTCATGAGCATTAAAAAATAGTAAATCAAGAAAATTTCTAATTTATCAATCGTGCCCATCCTATCTGTTTCGCATTTAAAAGCCGGTTATGGCAAAAAAATAGTTTTGCATGATATTTCCTTTTCTATGAAACAAGGAGAGATTCGGGCTATTTTGGGAACATCGGGCTGCGGAAAGTCCACGCTTTTGAACAATATTCTGGGACTGGAAAAGGCTATGGACGGCGATATAGAAATTCTGGGAACAAGATTGGAAGCGGGCAAGGAGCAGCTTCCCATTTCCGTTCAAAAACGCATGGGAGTTTTGTTCCAAAACGGCGCATTGCTCAGCTCGCTGACCGTTTTTCAAAACGTAGCTTTGCCAATTCGCTTGCACCGCCCAAACACTCCGGAGCCTGAGATTAAAGATATGGTAGCGAGCCGTTTGGAAAAGGTTAATATGCTCCATGCCATAGACAAATTGCCCAGCGAACTAAGCGGAGGCATGAAAAAACGAGCGGCTCTTGCCAGAGCCATAGCCCTTGACCCGGAGCTCCTTTTTTGCGACGAGCCGAGCGCAGGCCTTGACCCGGTTACCAGCCGCTCGCTGGACGACCTTTTGCTTTTTTTGAGAGAGTCGCTGAAGCTCTCGGTTTTGATAGTTACGCACGAGCTGGATTCCATAAAAACAATAGCAGACAAGATTTTATTTTTAAAAACCGGAGATGTGCTTTTGGATTGCGATTTGAAAGACGGATTGGGGAGCGATATTGCAGATGTCAGGGAGTTTTTCAGTCGGAAGGCGGGAGGGTAAGCTGATTGTCAATCTGCTTAATCAAATCCGCATCGGAAAAAGGTTTGCGTACATAGCCTGCTGCACCAAGATTAATAGCCTCATGCACACTTTCTTTGTCGTCTCTGGCCGTCAAGAAAATAACGGGTATATCTACATAGCGGCTGTCTGCTTTTAATTTTTTAATAGCATCATAACCATTCATTCCGGGCATATTGATGTCCAATAATATTACACTCGGTTTTACCAAATCTATTATTTCAAACATTGAATCAACGGATTGCGCAGGATAAATTGTATAACGATCTTTGAATCTGCTTTTTACCGCTACCAGATTATAGCTTACATCATCTACATAAATAATATTTGGACGCTTTTTTTTCTTTTCTACAAACTGGCCTTCTATGCAGTCAGTTAAATCCGCATCGGAAAAAGGCTTGCGCACATAACCTGCTGCGCCAAGTTTAATAGCTTCAAGCACGCTTTCCTTGTCGTCTCTGGCAGTCAGGAAAATAACAGGTATATCTGCATAGCGGTTGTCTGCTTTTAATTTTTTTATAGCATCATAGCCGTTCATTCCAGGCATATTGATGTCCAGCAATATTAAGTCTGGCTTTAAGTTTTCAAGGACTTCAAACATTATGGCGACTGATTGCGCCGGATAAATGGTATAACGCTCTTTGAACCTGCTTTTTACTGCTACCAGGTTGTAATTGACGTCATCCACGTAAATAATTTTTCTGCGGATATTTTCCATAGCTTGTTCTCCTAATCGTTTAATTTAGAAAGTTTATGAACTATCTGCGTAAAATTCATCATATCGATATTCTCCCGCAACCAGCTCGCAAGACCATCATCTGCCGTGTATTGATATTTCTCTATCTCCTCTATAGCCGCATCTGCAACGTCCATATCGTAAGATTTGCAAGCATTTAGGAGCTCGGATAGCACTTCAGGGTCCGGCTTCTCCTTTTTTGGCTTGGGATTTTCGGCATCTATGGCAGAAAGCGCGCTTTCAAGCTCGGAAATGAGTTTTCGGGCAGATTCAATAAACTGCGCATTATTTGCCATTATATAGCTTAAATCGCCGGATTTTGCCGCCATTTCCAGATCTTTGGCGCTTTTGCCAAGCTGCTCGGCAAAAATATCAAGGCTCGCTCCTTTAATGCCATGAACGGTTATTTCGTAATTGGCAAGCTTATCTTCGCTCACAGTCTCCATTGAGTTAAGCATGGAGCTGACATTAGTCGCATATAAATGCAGGACCTTTAAATAAGTGGCTTTATCATCATTGTATCTCTTAAGCCCATCTGGTATGTTCAATCCGGCAACATCCATGTTCAGCGAGCCTGGAGACGAATGAGGCAAATCATTTGCCACCACGTTCCGAACTTCGTCGGGATGCTTGTCGCGGACAAGCCTGTTCAATATGGAATCCAATTGGCGAATATCTATGGGTTTGGCAAGAAATTCATCAAAACCGTTGTGCAAAAACATATCTGCCTGACCTGCTACCGCATTGGCTGTGAGCGCAATTATCGGGCTTGCATATCCCAAGTTGCGCAACTGTTTCGCAGCCTCTATTCCATCCATTTCCGGCATCATGTGATCCATAAATACAATATCGTAAGTTTTGCCGCTTTTTATTTTGTCAATAGCAACCATGCCGCTCATGGCTGTATCAATTTGCAATCGGTAAAGTTTCATAAGGCCAACAGCCACATACAGATTTGTTTCCACATCATCAACAATCAAAACTTTTCCATAAGGCATTAGTACTCTGGTTATCTGATTTAATTTTCCTTCCGCAATATAATTTATTCTAAACCGTCTCAAATTTTCCGCAACTTCTTTGCCCAGCGCTTTGCCATCCACCGTTTTTTGCGGCAACCGCACAACGAACAGCGAGCCTTTGCCGGGTTCGCTCTCAACATTAATTTCACCGCCCATAAGATTTATCAATCGTTTTGCAATAGGCAAGCCAAGCCCTGTGCCCTCCACAGTCTTGCCTTTTTTGCGCTGAAAGCGAGCATACTCATCAAAGAGTTTGCTCAATTGTTCTTTTGTCATGCCATATCCAGTATCGCGCACGCTAAGCAGAAGACAAGCCTCTTTGAAATCAACAGACAGCGTAACCTTGCCCGCATCCGTATATTTGAATGCATTGGAAAGCATATTGTTGAGAATTTGCTTTATGCGAAGTTCATCGCCAATCAATTTTGCAGGAATATTTTCGTCAATCTCAATTTCAAATTCTATGGGCTTGTCTTCTATGCGCATCATGTTCAATTGCGCCGAATCGTTTATCATGCTTGCAACTTTGTATTCTGCAGGCATTATATCCAGCTTGCCAGCTTCTATTTTGGAAAAGTCCAATATATCGTTGATTATGCCCAAGAGCAAACTGCACGAACTGTATATTTTGCCAAGCCCATCTTCTATTTTTGCGGGAACATTCTCTTCTTGAATCAATATTTCCGTGATGGATAAAATTGCATTCATAGGCGTGCGTATTTCGTGGCTCATATTGGCCAGAAATGTGGATTTTGCGCTATTGGCAGCTTCTGCTCTTGCAACTGCGGCTCGCAAATTCACCTTTCCAACACCACGTTCTTTCATGAACACAATCACCACAAGCATAAGCACGCACAAAAGAAGAAAAGAAGCGCCGATTAGCCACGGGCGCTGCGCCTGCGCAAGCTTGCCTTTGTAATCATAAGTTTTGAGAACCCATTGTTCGGATATGCTTCCTATGTCTATTACCAAAAGCGCTTTGTTGAAAATGGATCTAAGAGTTGCATGGTCTTTGTTGAATCCGAAATAAGATTCCGCAGTTTTGTCGAACACAAGGTTTGCCTTATAACCAGGAAATTCATGATGGTTTGTTATGGCTAGCAGTCTGCGCTGGCTGGACATAACAAAGTCAACTTCACCACGTTCAAGAGCGGCAAAAGCATCATCGGAGCTTTCATAATCTATTGCTTTTGCATGATTTGGAAACCAAATGTTGAATAACTGGGCGTATGCGGTGCCGTTGGGCAAGCCAACCCTGAAGGAAAAAACATCTCTGAGAGTTATGTTTGGAAATTCCGATTTTGAAAGAAGCGCATATTTATCCAGCATAGTAGGAGTGTTGGGCCACAAGAAACCTTTTATTCTGCGCTCTTCCGTGGGGATTAGCTCTGCCACCATAAAAGCATCTCCATCTTCAAGGAGTTTCAGCAAATCCGGCCATTCCGTTTTGTTGTCGTTTATCAGTTTAAAAGATAATCCTGTAAGTTCTTCTGTTTCTTTTATTACATCAAAGAAAATGCCCTGCCACTGTTTTTCGTATTTATTGTAAAAGCTTACAGGATAATTATAATGTTCCGCAACAATGGGGATAACCGGATTATTGCGTATGTATTCCCGTTCTTCTTCGGTAAGCATTATGTACATTTTATGCTTTAAATATTCCTTATACCCGTCATTGTATAAATTCGCAAGATAATTACTTCCACCACCGTTCAGCGCTTTTTGCACAACCGATATAATAGGTTCAAGCATTAAATCTTGCGTGGACAATGAAACCGGCGTATAAATCAGCGGAAAAAAATCCTCTGTAACCACATCGTCAAATGCATCAAAAGCAGCCTCTGTGATATTCTCTTCAATAAAAGCGTCTGCTTCTCCGTTTTTTAACATATTGTACGCAGCGTTAGAATTATCTGCCCGCAATACTTCAAACTCATAATTGATATGCGACGATACAAGATCAACCGTAATGACATCCTCAAGGAACACTAAACGTACTGGTCTAAGCTCCGCTATCTCCTGCAGAGGCTTGCTATGCGCAATGTGAAAATATTTCAAGGAACGCGAGGCAATTGCGCCAGTCATGCGCAATGTTTTCAAACGCTCCTCTGTTTGCGTCAATTCACCGGTAAAAGAAATCTCTCCCGTTTCAAGACCCGCCATTAAACGATCCCAGTCATACAGCTTGGGCTCAAATGGAATGGAGAAGAGTTTTGTCAGCCACTCGCACAGCAAAGCAGCATAACCCCTGACATTGCCGTTTTCATCTTCAAAAGCCTCGGAAGTGTGCGTTATGCCGTAAGTAAATGTTTTGCCCTGTTTTTGAAGCGCTTCTATTGCAGCTATTTCTTCAGCGTTTACGCCAGGAATATTGCGATACGAGGAAAAAGCATAAGATTGCATTGCAAAAGACAATATTATGGCGAGCATGAGGTATTTTCGGGGGCTCATGGGGGTAATATAGTAAAAGCTGGCGGAAAATTATATAACCTTTTGCAGTTGTTGCACTCCAATCTGTATTTTTTTGCTAACATAATCAGCGTGATAGCCAAAAACTTGCGATATCTCTTCTCTGCTCCAGCCTTCTCCAAAGTAAAGCTCAACAAATAGTTGCGAAATTGGGCATAACATTTCGGAAATATTATTCACTTGCCATATCGGAGAATTGCTATCGTGGAAAACAAGAGGTGCAGTGAGCTTATACTCATCAATTATCTCCTGATTCCTCTTTTCATCTCTATAATAATCCATGCAGCAACGAAATGTTATGGTGTAAAGCCATGTTCTTACGGAAGAAAGCTCTCGGAAAGAATCTCCGCTGGTGATTATCCTTAAAAAGACCTCCTGGCGAATATCTTCGGCTACCGACTGCATATTCACGTAACGTTGCACTACTTTAAGCACGAAATCTGCATTTTCCTGCCAAAGTTCAGATATGTTCATAACGACTCCTTTTTTAGATTTACTCTCCCCAATTAAATATATTTTTATTTAGCAAATTGCACTTTTTGCCTTCATTTTGCAAACAAGTGTTTACATTTTCGTGCATTTTGCAAACAAGTGTTTACATTTTCGTGCATTTTGCAAACAAGTGTTACATTTTTGTTTTTCTACATTACCTTTAATGCCAATTTTATTGCCGCTTATTTTTATATTTCTGACCGCATGCTCAGATACTTTATTGTACAACGAAGCTACGCCGCATATATCCATTGATATAATCAGCCCGCTCTACGACACCGTTATTGTTGTAGAAACCCAGTCCGTGTATTTTAGAGCCAGCATAAATCCTCCGCTCGCACTCAGCACAACCATATCTCGCTTTTACTGGGACATAAGCTCCAGGAGCAGACCATACGAAGGCTCGCTACGCACAGAATTTTTCGCCGATACCGGGTATTACAAAGCATACTTTTACGCAGTGGACATATTGGGAGATACATTAAAATCCAAAAACATAACAATAGGCGTTTCAAAAGCGCTTGCCTGCGGTAATCTTGGTTTTGAATGCATTGATGGTACCGCAAATTTCAAATGGGAATGCAACGATATAAAAATGACTTATGATTTTTCATATAAATACAGGAACTTTGATTCCTATGTCACAACGCTAGATACAAATTTCCTTCAACTGCCTGAAAATTATCAGTTGCGAGCCGATGATTGGGAAGTTCGCATAATAGCCACAAATCGTTTTGGACTTACAGAAACTTTAAATTTAACAGAGAACACGCCATGCTATTAGCGTTTTTATTTTTAGCGATTTCCTCAGTTGCAACGTTCTCAGCGCCTCTTTTAATGCTGCCTTTAGAATCCGATGCAGACGGCAATCTCTCTGCCTTGTGGGAAAACTCCATTATGCAGGTTTTCAAAGAAGCAGGATTTGAAACCCAAAAAATAGAGCAAGAACATTTTGCCGAATGCCAGACCATAGATTGCGTAATCTCTGCAGCCAGAGCATCTGGAGCAGGAGGCCTGTTCAGAGGACGTTTGCGAGTAGAAGGCAAAGACTCTGTTAGCATAAGGCTTCGCATAGATTGGCTTGCCGGGAATTCGAGGCCGCAAACAGAGATTCAGAGAACTGTGCCTATAGCATGGGAAGAAGTTCTTAAAAGCGGCATTATCTTGAAATTATTGTCTGGAATAACAGGAAAAAACGCAGATGTTGAATATACCGGAAACAGAAACACGCATATAAGCGTTGAAACAAGCCCAGAATACGCAGTTGTCATGTTAAATGGAAATGCAATCTGCCAATCTCCATGTATATTTTCAGATAGCGGCTCCACTGCACAGATAGCCGCCTATTGGAGTTCTGGTGAAAATCTGTGGGCGGCAAAAAGAACAGTAAGGCTTAGCGGCGATACCGCAAAGGTTTTTTTAGAATTAAGACGCTCTTACACAGGCACGGAAATTCGTACAAATCCAAGCAATGCATTGGTCTTTTCCGCAGATGTGCTAAATGCAGATTCAAAACCTATGGGCAAAACTCCCTATGCTATGCAAAGTTTGCCAGGAGAAATGCAAATCAGGCTTTTTCATGAAGGTTATAGCGATACATTGCTAAATGTTAAAATTGACGCTTTGGACAAGCATATTCAATTTGTGCAGCTTGCGCCCATCACAGACCCGCAAAAAATTCACGAGCAAAATCTGCTTATAAAAAGCCAATTCAAAAAAAAACTTGGGCATGGACTTTTGGGTGGCAGCGTTGGTCCTCTTGCAATGGGAATTTTGCTCTGCGTTCTTGCGCAAGATGATTATCAAAAAGCAAGAGACATAAAAAGAGAACTTGAGCTTCCATATATTGGCGGGCCTAATTTCAAAGCAAAAGTAAAAGAAAACAACAACGCCGTTAATGATGGGGACTTAAAAAGAGGATTTGGCATTGGCTTAATAAGTCTTTCGGTGTTGTTGGCAGGTGCCGGCTTTTCGATGAGCTTCTAAAAAGGTTGGTTATTATGAAAACGATTGTAGTTAAAATAGGCGGATCGCTGGCGGTAGATGAGGCTAAATTGCTGGATTTTGCAGTTGCAGCAGCCGAGATGTCCAGAGATTTTCGCATGGTCATTGTGCATGGCGGCGGCAAAGACATAAATGCGAATTTGGCTTTGTTAAACGAAGAGCCTAAATTCATAAGCGGGCTCAGAGTTACAACTCCTGCCACAATGGACATGGTGGAAATGACCCTCAGCGGCAGGGTCAACAAAAAACTCGTTAGAATGCTGCTTTCAAACAATGCTAGCGTTGCCGGGATTTCCGGCGTTGACGCAAAGCTTTTGGAAGCAAAACCCATGCAGAACAAAGGCGATTTGGGAGCGGTTGGAGACATAGTCAAAGTGAACACGCAAATTCTTGAAGCGTTGTTTAGCGCGAACATAACCCCAGTTATTTCCCCGGTATCTTACGGAGATGGAAATGCTTGGAACGTGAACGCAGACACTGCAGCCTCTGAAATAGCGGTTGCTTTGAAAGCGGACTGCTTTGTTCTGATAAGTGACATAAGCGGAGTTTTGGATGAAAACAAAAAAGTTATTCCGAGCCTGAACAAAGAATTGGCGAGCGATTTAATTCAAAGCGGAGTTATTTCCGGAGGAATGATACCCAAAGTCCAAGGAGCATTGGAATCCATAGCGCGAGGCTTGAAATCCATACACATAGTTGGCTGGGAAGGCGCAGAAGCATTTAAAAAACAGATTGCCGGCAGCGACAATAGCGGAACAATTATTTGCTAGCGAGGAATTCCCAGCGAATCTGCCTGGCGGAGAATGGAATCGGCTCTTTTTTGCAAAACAGCTTCTGTTCCCTTGGCTTTTTCTATAATAGCATCATAAGAATCAACCGTTTTTTCTACAACGGCTTTTTCGTCCTTGACTTCCTTGCAGGAAATCAGCATAAAGAATGCAACTACTAAATAAAATTTGAGCATACATGGAAAATAGAAATTTCTACATTTATATCCATGCGTTTATTTTTAATATTATTTCTAGCATCTTTTGCTTTTGCAAACGACTTTTATAGGCATCCGCAAAACGGTGCGAAAAATTACAGCGAATCTTGGGACTATGTTTTTGTCCTTGACAACGGAGCAAAGGCATACGTTAACTATACCTGGATGAATGTGCCTGGCCAAGGATGGAAAATAGGAACTCAACTTTCTATTTGGAATCTCAATGGCAAAAGCACAAGCGTTGGACGGCAATATCCTACCGAAAGATTCAAGGAGGAGAAAGGCAAAAATACTATAAACATTAAAGACGAGTACTTAATGGAAAACTTGCCTGGCAAAGGGCATCGTGTTCTTTTTACGGCAGATAAAAACGGAAAATTCTTTTTGGATTTGAAATTCACAAGCGCAGACCCGGCGCAAATTCCCAATGAAAATGTTTTTAACATTGATGGACAAAAATACGGGCTTTACGTGCACATACCTTACGGGCGCATTGAAGGGCGCATTGGCATAAACAATGACACTATTGATGTAAAAGGCTATGGATACATGGACCACTCATGGCTAACGGATGCGGCAACGAACATGATTGCCAGGTCTCTGCTCTTCACAGGGCAAAACAAAGACAGAATTGCAGGTCGCATAAATATAGGCCCAAAAGGAGAAATACTAGGTTATGCAATTTACAAGGGAGCGCCCGTTTTGCCGGCAGAAATTCTGGAAGACGAGAGCACATACAATCCAAAGAAATTCCCAAAAGAGCTTACGATAAAATGGAAAAACGAAGAAATAGCCCCGTTGAAATTTGAGGTGAAATCTCAGGAAAGATTCAGCATCCTTGCCTATGCGGATGGTTTTGCGGCAAGGCAAGCTATGAAAATCCAAATGGGAGAGATCTTTTACTTGCGGGGGCGCGCTCAAACCCAGCATTGGGGGCGTGTTGATTGGGTCTTGTCGGGGAAGTAAAACTTTATTCGATTCTATCGCTGATTTTTGACCAGTTCAAGACTCCTTTGCGCACGATGTAGAGATAGCCTACTTCCAGAACAATCAGGAACACCATCAAAAAGGCGAACAATTCCCATCCGCCGTTCATAAACTCGATTGCAAGCGGGTAAAGAAAAGCGACTTCCAGATCAAAGACCAAAAAAAGCATCGCCACTATATAATACTTTATCGGGAACCTTTCCGAAGCGTTGCCTATCACATTGGAGAGCCCGCACTCATAGGCATCTGTTTTGACAGCATTTTTAAGCTGAGTCTGAGGTGAAAGCACCCAGTTGGCAAACATCATCCCAAACGGAACAGCCACAGCCAGCAGCACAAGGATGAAGATAGTGAAAAAAATTTCAAAGGTATCCATGTTATGGAATATAGAAAAATTTGGGAATTATATATTTCGCTTACAGCAATCCATTTCTCTGCGAGCGAATAGCTCTGTTTTTGCGCTAAAATAGCTGTTTTTATTTTTTTGCAAAAAGTTGCTATTTTCTCAAAAAATATTCTATATTTGTTCTTAGTTATGACTTTTGTCCAAACATCAAGCATATTTGCAGAGCTTCCGGTGGAGGCTCTTTTACGCAAGTTTATGTGTGATAGAAAATTTGGAATTTCACAAATAGAAAATAGCGACCCCCCCCCCCCCCCCCCCCCCATCTAAATCGTTGTATTGCAAGGGGTTACGAGACTTATTCTTTTGTCAGAATCAGAATTGGCCAGAATTTTGGCAATTTTCAGGATTTTTTAAATACAGTTTTTCTAACGAATTTCAGGCAATTCCGCTTGGAAGCAACCCTAAACACAGGAGAGAACAATGAGTGAAAACAACGAAAAGAAAAAGAACCTGCCGTTAAAATTCGGAGACATGGCTAAACCTCTATTTTATGAGCAAAAAGATAGTAACAACAATGTTATAGAAAGCGTAAAACATAAAATAACGGATGAATTCAGACGCAGAAAATTAGGAGCAGGTGCTCGTTTAGGATTCCCTATAATTATTGATCTTTATAAAATAAAATTGAACCCTATGGAGCAAGATTTCTTTGCTAAGGCTCTTGAAATCCTCCAAGAAGAAGGTGTAATAATTGTAATTACAAGAGAAGATAACAATGTTGCAGATATAGAATTAACTGAAAAAGGTAAAAATTCCATTTACTAGGAGGTTCTATATGACCAACTTCAAATTCATCATGCTCACGGCAGCCCTCGCGCTTGCCATAACATTCACCCTTTCCTGCTCTGGTGATGACAGCGGCGGAGGCGGCAACCCGATAAAGAAAGCCAAAATATCGGGAGTTTCCCAGAAGGGACCGTTTGTGGAAGGCTCTACGGCCACCTTGTATGAACTGAACGACAATTTCGAACAGACGGGCCGCTCTTTCCGAGACATAATCGCCGATAATAAAGGCAGTTTTGAGATAAGGAACATAGAGCTTGTTTCGCCGTTTGCCATGCTTGAAGCGAGCGGTTATTACAGAAACGAGAACACGGGTAATATGTCAGCCGCTCCGATAACGCTTTTCGCAATAGCGGACTTGAGGGAGAAAGACCAGGTTAATGTGAATATACTTACGCATCTTGAATATTACAGGGTTCTTAATTTGGTTGAGAATGAGGGCAAGAGCGTTAAGGCTGCCAAGAAGCAGGCTCAGAAAGAAATATTCGCCGTGTTCGGCATAAATAGCGATGATTTCAAGGATAGCGAGGATATGAGTATTTTCGGCATGAGTGAGAGCGATGCGGCTTTGCTTGCTATTTCCGTTTTGTTGCAAAGCAATTTGAGTGAGGGCTCATTTTCGCAGATGCTGACCAATTTCAGCCAGTCGATTAGGAATGGCGGAACTTGGAACAATGAGGAAGCTAAGCGAGCAATGTCTTCTTGGGCAGCAAGGCAAAATTTGGATTTAGACAACTTGGACTATTTTTCAATAAGAAAAAAAATACTGGACTGGGGATTGTCCTCCGAGATTCCCGATTTCGAGAAATATGTCAAAACTTACTTTGCGAACTTGAACTGTCCCGGAAAAAATGTAGATTAAGTTAAGCGACAGATGAATTGTTACTCACAAATATAGAATCTTTTTCCTCCGGTGTCAAGTAGTTATTTGAAGAGTGTTTTCTAAATCTATTATAATAA
>Ga0209755_10002017_pt1 | contig 29105 bp, 30 predicted proteins | sample TergutCo191P1_FD_187301 | JGI IMG/M metagenome (GOLD analysis project Ga0209755, IMG submission 187301) | Cornitermes sp. P1 segment gut microbial communities from Petit-Saut dam, French Guiana - Co191P1 (SPAdes) (version 2) | ecosystem: Host-associated > Arthropoda: Insects > Digestive system...
GCCATAACTATAATTCTGTCGGCAAGCCGTGATACATCTTCCATATTATGCGAAACGAGAATAACCGTGTTGCCGACTACCTCGTGCATTGCCTTGACTTGGTTAAGTATGGCGTCGCGTCCTGCGGGGTCAAGCCCCGCTGTCGGCTCGTCCAAGATAAGTACGTCCGGCTTCATCGCGAGTACCCCCGCAATCGCCGCGCGGCGCTTTTGCCCGCCGCTTAGCTCAAACGGCGACTTTTCGTAGACATCCTCGGGCAGTCCGACAAGCCTAAGCGACGCACGCACACGCTTATCCACCTCGCCCGCAGGCAGCCCCATAGCAGTAGGGCCGAAGGCCACATCCTTATAAATAGTCGCCTCAAAAAGCTGATGCTCCGGATACTGAAACACCAATCCGACCCGCTGGCGCACAGTTTTCAGCTTCGACTTGTCGCTGTGAATATCCTCGCCGTCAAGCAAGACGCGCCCGCTCGACGGTTTAAGCAAGGCGTTCATATGCTGAATAAGCGTACTTTTTCCGGAACCGGTATGACCGATTATGCCTACGAACTCTCCTTTGCCGAAACTCAAATTTATATCATCAAGCGCCGCCCGGGCAAAGGTTGTGCCTTGGTCGTATATGTGCGATAGATGTTCGGTTTCCATTATAGGCTTCATGCTTGGCAAAATTCCTTTTCAAATTCTTCCGCTGTCATGATATCCGCACGCAGCGGAACACCGCGCTTGCGCAAGGCGTGCGTAAGCGCCGTAACCGATGGTACGTCCAGCCCTAAGGCTCTCATTTTATCCACTTCCGTAAAAATTTCGCGCGGGGTGCCGTCCATCACGACCTGCCCCTTGTCCATGACGACCACGCGCCCGGCCTTCACCGCTTCTTCCATGAAGTGCGTGATAAGGATAACGGTCATGCCGCGCTCGGCGTTCAGCCGGATAACCGTCTCCAAGACCTCTGCCCTGCCGGACGGGTCAAGCATGGCGGTAGGCTCGTCGAGGATGATGCAGTCCGTCCCCATTGCGAGTATGCCCGCAATCGCCACGCGCTGCTTCTGCCCGCCGCTCAGCTGATGCGGGCCTACGTTTGCGTATTTTGTCATGCCTACGCTTTTTAGCGCCGCGTCCACGCGTTCGCGGATTTCCGCGGAAGGCACGCCAAGGTTCTCCGGCCCGAAGGCAACATCTTCTTCCACTATGGTCGCGACTAGCTGATTGTCGGGGTTTTGGAAGACCATCCCCGCAAGCTGGCGGATTTTCCAAGTATTCTTCGCGTCTTTTGAGTCCATGCCCTTCACCCAAAGAGTGCCCGATGTGGGCGAAAGCAGCGCGTTCAAGTGACGCGCAAGCGTGGACTTGCCCGAGCCGTTGTGACCGAGAATCGCTACAAACTCGCCTTTTTCTATACGTATATCGATATCCTTGAGCGCAAGCGTTCCCGCCTCGCTTTCATCGTAGCGGGCGTATTCGTAGCGCAGTGCTTGGCTGTGAAAAATATAAACCATCCTCCTGCGTTCTTTGTATTTTTCGTAAATCATGTTACCATATATATGTCAAATTGAAAAGGAGGGTCTTATGAGAGCATTATTAATAGGCGGGACAGGGCTAATCAGCACAGAAATAACAAAGCTGTGCGCAAAAAAAGGGTTCGACATGACCGTACTTGATTGGAAATGCAAGCGTGAGCGGCTGCCTGAGGGCGTTACGCTTTGGGAGATGGACATTAACGACGAGGCCGCGGTAGCGGAAAAGCTTGCGGGGCAGCGCTTCGATGTGGTGGCGAATTTTATTAACTTCAAGCCCGAGAATATCGAGCGGGACATCCGCTTGTTTTCCGGGAAAACGCAGCAGTACATTTTCATAAGCACGGCTTCGGCGTATCAGAAGCCGCGCAGCCACTACATGATAACGGAGTCTACGCCTCTTGCTAACCCGCACTGGCAGTATTCCCGCGATAAAATCGCTTGCGAAGACCGCCTGACGGCCGAGTACCGCGCAAACGGCTTCCCAATCACAATCGTGCGCCCGAGCCACACATACGACAGCTACAAAATCCCCACCTGCATACACGGAGGGAAGGGCTCTTGGTCTACGATTAAGCGGATGCTTGCTGGCAAGCCCGTGATAGTAATAGGCGACGGAACAAGTTTGTGGACAATGACGCACAGCAAGGACTTTGCAAAAGGCTTTGTGGGGCTGATGGGGAATGTGTCGGCGATTGGCGAGGCGGTGCATATCACTTCCGACGAGTCGCTTAGCTGGAACCAAATCTACAAGGCAATCGGCAACGCCCTTGGGGTAGAGCCGAAGCTGGCGCACGTTGCGTCGGACTTCCTATCCGCGTGCAAGCCGGAGTACGAGGGCGCGCTGCAAGGCGACAAGGCCGCAAACGTTATTTTTGACAACAGCAAAATCAAGCGCCTTTCGCCGGAATTTGTATGCGAGATTCGCTTTGACCAAGGGGCAAGGATGGCAGCGGAGTACTATTTGAACGACCCCGCGGCACAGATTGAAGACCCGGATTTCGACAGGTTTACGGATGCGGTAGTAGAGGCGCAGGAGAAGGCGGCCGCGGCGGTACGTAAAGCGGTTGGCGGTTGATTTCCGTACCTTTGACCAAGAAGCCGAGCGAGCCGTTGATGTTTAGCGTGAAGTAGCTTGCGCCCGGGATTTTTGCGGCGAGGGCGGTTAGGGTGTTTACAAGCTCGTATTCTTGCGAGCTGCCTGTGTAGTCTAGGATTGCTTCGCAGACGTCTAGGGTTAGGTGGTTGTTTTCGAGAGTGACGGAATGGATTGTGATGTTTGGGTGAAGCAGCAGGATGAAGCAGATTAGTGTGTACATGGTTGGTTATGCCTCCTTTTGGTAAATGTTACCAGAAGGGGGCGGAGGGAGGCAAGGGGAATGGTTCGCAAATTAGTACAGCGTTTGACTTGTTATAACTAATTTGTTATATTTTATTGCAACCTATCAGAAAGCTCTTGAATGATTTGCGAAATAAGTCAAACAACAGTAAAGATGCCCGTATACAATATGAGAAGATGCTTACCTACATCCGCGCTTTGGAAAAACACTGTTACATCATTTCATTAAGAAAACTAACAAAACACCACCAAATGAAATAAAGCAGGCAGAACGGAATATGGCAGACCATAAAGAGAGGAATGGGTAGTTATGGCAGTTGGAGCTTCCACATATTTTAACGACTATTACAATGACGATGATAATGTTTCCCCAAGTATGCGAGCCAAAATCGAGTTTGAGGTAGATTTAATCGGCAAGCTGATTGAGGCAAGGGAGAGTAAAGGTTTCACACAAGCGCAGTTAGCAGAGGCCGCAGGGATAAAGCAATCAGCTGTGGCTAGGTTAGAAAGCTTAAAAGCCACACCGCAGATTGATACATTGTTTAAGATTTTAATGCCGCTGGGTTATAGGTTAGCGATTGTGCCGAATGAAGAAAAGGTGTAAAGGCCAACCCCAAGCCCTTCAAAAACTTGCTATACTTACAGGGCTGAGAAAGAATAATTTATCGAGCTTCTTTATATACCTGCTTGCTACCTCAATAGTATCACCGTTTCTAAGATGCAGAATCTTATTTGATTTATCAATTTGATAAATCATGTCGGAATTAACGATAAAAGCTCGATGACATCTAACAAACCTCTCGTCCAGTTCATTTTCAATTTTGCTCAAAGAACCCCGGAATTCATAACGCGCATTCTCTGTGTACAGAACTATGTTATGGCTTCCGGGGCTGGTCTCAAAATATAGAATTTTAGAGCGCTCGACAGTGGCTACGCGTCCCTTAAAATCATTTACAAGTTTTACGACATAGGTATCTTGAAGCGGGGTGGATTTTGCTGTAAATTTACCGTAGGCGTCACGGATGCATTCGCATATTCGGTTAGCAAGATTTATGTCAGACTTCACTATGTAGTCCATGGCTTCTACTTTGTACTTAAAAGTAAGCGTGTGAGATTCTGCATCCGCGGTCACGAATACAATGAAGCCCCGCGGGTCGTATTTTCTAATTTCTTCGGCTAGTTTAAGCCCGTCTGTTTCGTGACCTAAGTCTAGGTCGAGGAAATATAACCCTGCTACTTTATGATTGTCTAAGTAACCAAGTATATCTGCCGGCAAGGCGCTGCTTTGTGCCACTTCCATATTGAAGTTTTCCATTTGGATATAATCCTTGATACAGCCTGTTATCTGCCCCCGCATTGTAGGCTCGTCTTCGCATACAAAGATACTTAGCATGTTGCTTCCCCCTATAGCATGATAAATAATTCTTGGGTAAACTCGCTGTCCTGTATGATTGTGTTCAAGAATATATCTTTATTTTTGTTGCACAGTTGTGCTGCTATCGGCAAACCTAACCCACGCCCGTCTTCCTTGGTAGTAAATCCCTCTTTGAATATTTGCGCCACGGATATTGTTGCTGACGGCAGACTGTTTGTAAATACAAGCAAGATATTCGAATCTTTCTCCATTGCCATAAATTTTAGCACGGGGATTTCAACCACCTTGCAAGCTTCGATAGCGTTGTCTAATAATATACCTACTATGCGGCAAAGGTCAACTAAAATATTATCGACGACCCCCGGTATTTCGCTTGCGACCTCTATATCAACTTTTATGTTCAGGTGCTGGGCATATAAAAGCTTGGATGACAGAATACTTTTTATCTCCGGAATCTTTATCTGCATAAGAACATCTAATTGGGAATCCGCGGCGACTGTCCCCTCTACAAAGGATGACAGATATTTTTCGTAGTAGGTATTCACACCATCTATATCCTTATGCGCTATGTACTCCCTGAATCCCAGCAAGAGGTTTCTATGGTCATGCCGAAATTTCCGCACTTCTGTAGCCATGTTTTCTACGTTTTCGGTGTATGCGTGGAGACTGGTCAGCATTTCTCTGTTGCGTTTTAATTCTTCTTCTTTGCGGAAGCTATCGGTGAAGGTAGAGACCGCGAATATGAGAAAGATGAGGTGGATGACTAACAACGAGGCATACGCAAGGTTGCGCACTGCTGTGTCTATATGGAGGTACGGTAAGAAAACAATAGCCAAAAAAATTACTAATGTAATTGAAGTTCCGCCAAGCATATAATAAGCGAATTGTTTTCTCAAAGCATTATTAAGGGGAGCTATTCTATTTTGAAGAAAGTTTCCGAGTTTCTTTGACAGAATATAGGAAACGACGAAGGTCATAACAAAATACAAGGCAAGAGGAAACCAATTAGCTAACATAAATGCTCTGGACATGTGTGGGAAAATAAAAACCATCCCAACACCCATGGTATAACCGGAAAATATAGCTAAAATAACTGAGAGAGCCGCATGTAGAATGGCTAACAGCAAAATTTTGTTTTTTCTATTGGCAGCAACAGTTAGTATACAAATTACAGCCACGTTAATAAAGACACCCGAAGCTCCGCGCGGGAAGGCATAATAGATAAAGAAGATTGCTGTTGCAACGAGACCAAGAAATACAAGCGATTCTACTTTTCCAAATTTAATCTTGCATATATTTAAGAATGTAACGCAGTAAAGTAAAGCTTCTAATGCTGCGCTTAGTATCAATATCATAAAATTATACCCCGTAAAATTCCAATCCTGTACTATCTATACTATAACGCAAATTTCTGAAAAAAGCAAAAAGGGCAAAGCCCTTTTGCAAAGCATACCCTATCTCTTGGCTAATTCAAGAATAATCTCTGGAGGAATTTCCGGCTCATAAATGCCCGCCAACCAACACCCTCTTGGGTCAACCGCTTTTTCAGAAATACTGTCACAAAGTTTCATGATGACCTTTTCCTTGAAGCCCAAAGTCCTGTCCGCTTGTTTAGCGTTAGATGGATTCATACGTCTCATAGTTTCTCTCGCTCCTTTTTAGTAGTCTGTATGTAAGAGGCAGTATAGAGGCACATTGATATACTGCTCCCATTACCAATAATAATTTTGTGGATTCATTCGGCACAAATAGTGTCAAAATCATGAGGACTACTCCGCTGATAACCGCCTTTGCTCTAAGCCTCGCCCTAAGTTCAATCCCTACTAACGGCCGCGCTTTCGTATCTGCCGGAGCATACCTGTATAAAATATAAACGATTGCTATAAAAACAGGAAACACTATATGATTACCAATCCCGGCACTATTCAGAAGAAAAGGTACAATCACAAATAAGAAACAACTTACCGCTGAACATACAGTGCTATTCAATGCGTGAAGCCCAAAAGAATACCGCTTAATAACAATGAAAGCAAAGTGTACGACGATGGTCTGATTTACCACACCGAACAATGCCGCCAACGTATAGATGATAATGAGCTTAGATACATTAATTAGGAAGAACTCCATTCCCAGTTCAAGTTTTTTAAGCTCCAATCCTTCCTTGTTGGCGTAACGGTTCAGACAGCACGCCAACTTTTTCGCGCCTGATTTAATGAGGTCATTCTCCATCGGAACATCCCTTCCCAAAATTTAACTCCTTCATTAGCTGACATGATTTTAACAAAATATACGGGCCAGGAAAATATTTTGTCATAAACGTATCGGTTTTTGTCACGAACGCTATGCGGAGTACGCTTGTGACAAAAACTGATATGTTTGTGACAGAATAATCTGATTTATGTTTCCTGTTGTAAAATCTCACCAACAAGAAATCAAAAAATTTGAGGAGAAGCATATGGATTTCCAAAGTCTGGATATAGAAAACGAAATAAATGAACCCCTAGCGGTATTAAACAATAAACATTAACTGCACATAAATCGAGGTGTGTTTGTTGTTTGATATAAGTACTTAGCAAGATAGCTAAAATTTAGCAGAAAGGAGATGTTTTTATGGAGATGATTATTAACGCAAGTGAGTTTGCAGGAATCTCACCAACGCAGCTTCCATGGGATGGCCCCTGCGGAGCATGGGCACCAGACCCACCGCCTAGTGGCTGTTCACCGCAAGTTAATTGCACTGGTCTAATTGTTGGGTGTATAAGATGGTCGTAATTTAGTTTTTGCTAAAAGGTTGTCATGCCTTTGAAGTTTATCCAATTAAAAGTGCATGGCAACTTTTTAGCTGTTTTAGTTGGCAGTGAATTATAGGGAGGATTTTATTTTGTATAAAAAATCAATGTACAATATTGAGGTTGATTCTACAAATGATGGGCGTATTTTATTATTTAACACAAGAACCTCCGCATTTGGGATTATGGATAGCGAATCTAAGAAGATATATAACTCAATCGAAAAGTATCAACGTGATGACTTCGAAAATCTAACCTTGAAAAAAATTTCAGATTCATTTTTATCTAATGGTTATATAATAGCGGAAGATATAGATGAGTTAGGAATCGTGAAATTAAAAGAGCGATTTTCGAAATACAGCGGTAAGCACCTATGCTTAACGATTGCTCCTACACTAGATTGCAATATGTCCTGTCCATATTGTTTTGAAAGAGAAAATCCAATATACATGAATAATGATACTCAAGAAGCTTTAATTAGGTTTGCCGAATCTTATATAAAGTTAAATAATTGCGAAAGTGTACAAGTGGTGTGGTATGGCGGTGAACCTTTATTAGCAAAAGACGCTGTATTGAATTTAGGGAGACGCTTCATCGAACTTTGCGCAAATGAAGAAGTTGAGTATTCGTCATTCATGGTTACAAACGGATACCTATTTGATAAAGAAACAGCTCAAATTCTTTTTGACGATTGTGCTATAAAAAATGTTCAAATAACTGTTGACGGGATGCCGGAAGAACATAATGTACGACGTGTTTTAAGAAACGGCAAAGATAGTTTTGATACAATAATTAAAAATATCAATGATTGCAAAGACTTCATAAATATAAACCTTAGAATGAACTTAGACAAATTAAATGTTGAGAGCGCTAGAAAATTTTGGACATTTGCAATTTCAGAAAAAGGTTGGGGTAAAAACCCCAATATTTCTATTTCTCCTGTTTTTGACTATAACCCAGAGTTGAATTACCAAGACAATTTACTTTCGGATAAAGATTTCAGCATAGAACACAAGAAGCTTTTGAAGTGCCTAAATGAAAACATAAGTGATTTCCCTATTAATGCATTATTACCACAGTGTCATAATGGATATTGTGGGGCTGTGAAGTATGGAAATTACGTTATAGATTCAGATGGTGATTTTTATACCTGTTGGAGTTGTATTGGCAATAAGGCTAAAAGCATAGGGAATGTAAAAAACGGCATAAAAATAAACACGGAGTACATAAAATGGCTAATGCATGAACCAAATCCGACTTGTGAAAGTTGCGTTTTGCTTCCTGTTTGCTCTGGTGGATGCCCCTATTTTTATTTTCTTAATAACGAACCACAATGTGATATTATTAAACACACCTATAAAGAGAAATTAAAATTACTACATAAAAAATATTCCGAAGGCGCGAGGTCTCTATGAGACTTAATAAGCTGAATAGTTTTTGTTCTGCCGAAAATTATTCAGTCGGTGATGGATTTTTAGCCGCATTACTCTTAATGGTGAATTTCTTTTTGCTTTTTATCTCGGGACTGCTATTGAAAAATCTCGATATATATGTGGGCATCTATGTTAATATACTGCTCATTATATTGGTTTTATTCTTTTTATATATTAGAAAACAGAACATTTCCAGTATAGGCATTTCAAAACAAAGCCTTTTCTATTCAACTTTTGTTGGATTTTTTGTAGGTGCTCTGTATTTCTTTTTGATAAGGAAGCATTATGACATTGCGGTTCTAGATGGCCTTTCTATTTTAACCGAACATTTTATTTTTGTTTTTATATTTAATTTGCTGTTAGTTTCAATAACAGAGGAATTAATATTTAGGGGGTTCGTACAAACACGAATGTCATTCGTCATAAAATCAAAACTAATATCTTTACTACTTGTTGCGATAATATTTTCACTTTCTCATGTACCGTTCCACGCAGCAAGTCAAGGGGTGTCTCTTTTCGAATATGTAAATCATTTTGGAGTGTTTTATTTTTCCAAGCTTATAATGCAACACATCGTATTAGTATTGTTATACAGGGCATTTAATTCCATAGCCGGTCCCATTACATATCATACGATGGTAAACCTTGCCGCCTTAACTTATGAAAATTGGAATTGGAGCAACTCAATATGAAAAAAATATACAGTCTATGCTACCCGTTTTTCAAAAAACACAAGTTTATGTTGGTAATTTATGTTTTTCTTTCGATAATAGTTAGCGCAACTTCTTTATTTACACCGTTTATTGTAGGGAGCTTCATAGACCATATTATATCAGCAGAAAGCATAGTTTTCTTTAATATTTACTTTATTGCATTCGCATTCACCGGGAGTGTTTCACTTATTGCCGCTTACCTTAGCAGTCTTATTTTTGTGAAACTTCAAACAACAACAGGCTACGAATTGAACAAATTCATGATAAGACATATGCATCATCTTTCTCTGGCATATTTGCAAAAAGAAAACACTGTGTATTTAACACAGCGCGTTAACAATGATTCGAATATATTAGTTATGTTTTTTTTGGAATTCACAAAAAATGTAGTCATTAATGGTTTTATGATAATTATTCCTGTATTTATAATGTTTGACTTGAATTCAACCTTGACCTTATTACTGCTGATTATTTCAGTTTTTTATTTTGTGTTTTATATGTTGTATAAAAAAATATTGTACAAAGCCAAAATGAATTTCGTTGAATCTCAATCAATTTTCTTTTCAAAGCTTAATGAACAATTGTTTCATGTTAAATTCATCAAAATGCACGCCATTTTCGGAAAATTCATAAATAGGTTGGACTACAGCTTTTACAATTTGCTAAAAAATGCAATCAACAACCAGAAAGCAGGATATATATTCTCTAGTTTTGATAAAGTTGTTTTAGTTATTGCTCAATTAATCATGTTGTTTTTGGGTGGAGTTGAAATAGTGAATAATAGAATCACCATAGGCGGATTTACAATTATTATTAGTTATTTTTCATTAATGTTGGCTTCAACTAGATATTTCTTTAATCTTGGGCAAAGCGTTCAAGAAACAACGGTTGCTTGTACGCGGTTAAGTGACATTTTGGCCATGGACAAAGAAATAAACGGTGATATTGTTTTATCACAAATAAAAAACATCTCACTTGTCGATTTTTCATTTAAGTACGAGGGAAAAAACATATTTGAAAACTTAAACATTGAATTTACTATGGGCAATGTATATATTCTTGCGGGTGATAATGGAAAAGGGAAAAGCACATTAATTAATAACATTATAGGGTTATATATAAACGAGTATTCAGGTTCAATCATCTACAACGGGATTGATATAAAGAAAATTGATTTATATAATCTCCGCAATAAACTATTGGGTATTTCAGAACAAGAACCCATCCTTTTACCAGACACACTAGACTATAATTTGCACTTTGATAATAAATATGATAACACGCATTTTTTATTTAATGTGTTAAATATGGATAAATATATGGACAATATGATGAATAAACTAGGAAGCGGAGTAAATAACGCTGAAATCTCTGGTGGAGAAAAACAAAAAATTTCTATTTTTCGTGCGTTGATAAAAAACCCAGACGTAGTGATACTTGATGAACCAACGAACTCACTAGATGTTTCAAGCAAAGTAAAATTAAGAAAATATATTGATTCTATAAAGCATAACAAAATCATAATCATTGTTACACATGATAGAGATTTTATTAATAAAAAAGATGATATTGTATTAAACGTTTGATGAACAAATGTGATATAAAATGTACCAATAATAAATGGCAGTCTAAGGGACAATTTATTCTTAGGAAAAACATTTTCAGAAAGTCTTGAATTAAAAATGAGAAACGATTCAATTTTGGAATCTATATTCCAATCAAAAAATATGGTGAAATGTTTGATATGGGTAATGTAGATGCGTATTACAACGCCATGTTGAATTATAGAGGCAGATGAGCACAATAGTTTGACCTGCTGATGATTTTCTTTTATACTGTTGCCATTCCTAGGGGGACGGGATTGGGGTTGTTGTATATTGAGAAAATTAGTGCAGGTTTTTTTGATAGCGGCGGTGATGGCTGGGTGTGCGGGCGGTAATCACACGCCCGCGGTTACGGCGGAGCCTATGGAGATAGAAGCGGCGCAGCTAATCCGCACCGTACAGTTTGACGAGAGCAGTATACCCGTCGCACGCGGCGCGAATGATTTTGCGTTCCGTCTAGGCGCGGCTATTGCGCGGGAGATGGGTGACGAGAGCATGGTCATTTCGCCGTACTCGGTGTGGCTGCCGCTTGCGGCTTTGGTTAACGCGACTGATGAAGCTAACAGGCCTGCGCTGCTTGAGGCGCTCGGTGCGGGTGGTATCGCGGCTTGTGATGTAAACCGCGCGGCCTCGCGGATGCTGTTTGATTTAACAAACGCGATGTCTTCCGATATGCATAATCCGCTTCATATCGCTAACGCTGTTTTTGTCGGAGACGATGTAACGATTCGCGGGGATTTTGCGCAGACTTTCATGGACTATTACCGCGGTGCGGTTATGAATGTGGATTTTGCTTCACCCGATGCCGCCGCGGCTGTCAACAGCTGGGCAAGTGAGCATACTGACGGGCTGATTACTGATTTAGTTTCGGAGTTCGACCCGCGCACGATAGCCGCGATTGCTAACGCGATTTATTTTTCGGACAGGTGGCTTACGGAGTTTAATCCTTATAATACTGCCGCAGACACTTTCTTCGCGCCGAATGCTGAGTTTGACGCGTATTTTATGCTGCGCGAGGGGTATCAGAGTTATTTTGAAGATGATGCGCTGCAAGCTACGCATATTAATTTCTTGTCGGGCGGCGGGATGTTTATTCTTTTGCCGAAATGCGGCGATGCGGTTGGGTTGTTGTCCGGGATGACTAGCGAGCGCTTTGAAGAAATTCGGCTGGGTAGTTCAATAAGGGATGGGAAGTTGCTGCTTCCGAGGTTTTCTATTGAAAGCAAGTTTTCTGATTTGGGCGAAACGCTTACTGCTTTAGGGGTTCCGTTGTTTAACGAGTTTACAGCTCCGCTGACCGGCGGCTTGGTTTATGATGTGCCAAGGGTCTGGTTGTCCGAGGCGCTTCAAAAGGCTGTGATTAGAGTTGATGAAAAAGGTACTACTGCCGCTGCTGTTACGCTTATGGTGGTGTTTGGGGAGTCGGGTATGGTTATAGAGCCCGAGGAGCCGTTTGAGATGATTTGCGATAGACCGTTTGTGTTTGTTTTGTATGGGGATACGGTGGACGGCGGGGGGCAGGTTTTGTTTGTTGGGGTGGTGAATGAGCCGTGAGGGCTGTTGCCGGTTTTGCCGATAAAGACATGAAGGGAGTGTTCAATAATGTTTTCTTTTTCAGACCCAAATCCTACTATCCTGGAAAAAAACATTTTATGGAATGATGCAGAAGAAAAATATTCCGATAAATACATGATTGTAACAAATGCGCATGTTGAAGAAGCAGAGCTGTACGGAGATATTATCGCTATACTCACCCCAGCAGAATATGTACAGCTTCCACGCCCAAAACCCATGGCACCTAAGTATCAGGTGTGGGAAGGCATGGAATTAAAAGCAGAAGGGCTTGGTGTAGTTGGCTTCTATATGTAATCTTTCCACCAAAAAAACAAACATGTTATTGTGCCCTGTGAAGTTGACATGTGGAACTTCAGAGCATATTTCACACCTATCCTTGTTAGATACAGGTGCAGGTATTTGCCACATGACCTACCCCCTGTGGTTAAATATGCAATTGCACAAAATCTGTTGGAATAATAATCCACAGCTCTGCAAGTTGATGGGAATAGAATCCTTCGATAAAATGACTTTTGACACATTGCCGCTGATTTCTACTATATCTGTATTAGGAGACGGTTCACTAGCCAAAGTATATGAAATAAAATTGGATAAGTTGCAGCTTGGTTTGCCAAGTCTGGGGTTCAACCATTGCATTGAACTAGATAATGTAACCGTTAGACTAATCAACCAAGACCATGCAGCATTTATTGTAGGTTGGAATGTTCTAAAATATCTTGATATACAGTACAACCCTTCACAGTTTAATTGCCAACTTACGTTAACGGATGCAGGAAAGCAGTTTTTCCGAGAGGAACGGCGAAACGGAATTAGCAACTATATGCAGAATATGTTTAATTATAGTTAAATCAATGAGAAACAGTCTTGGCAGAGCGGCTTTTGAAAGCGCGAGCGAGCGCTTTCAAACGGTTTTGCCGCGATAGACAAGACTGATTTCGAATTATTTAACTATATAATGAAAATGGAACGGTGTGTAAAAATGAACATAACCCTTAACACAAGCAACAACCCACCATACGAATCCATGTTCAACACCCTAACCCAAGAAGTCTTCGGCTTCTCCTTCCAACCGTGGTTCGAGCAGAAACTCTGGAACGAGAGCTACGAAAGTTATTCGGTAATCGAAAACGGCAGGATGCTTGCTAATGTGTGCGTTTTTAAGCATGAAATGCTTGTGCGCGGTGAGCTTGTGCGGGCTTTGCAGTTTGGGGCGGTGGCTACTGCTAAGGCTGCGCGGGGCAGGGGATTGTCGCGGCTGCTTATGGAGCATGTGCTTGAGATTTATCCCGGTTGGCTGGCGTTTTTGAACGCTAATCCGGGTGTGGTGGATTTTTACCCGCGGTTTGGGTTTAGGCAGGTGCAGACTTATAAGCCTGAGATTGCTGTTAAAATTGATAATGCTGTTGCCGGAAGCAGCGGTTTTGATATGGATTTTGTGTATAAAAGAAATGCTTATTCGCATATAATTGACTATGTAAATGCGCAGCCTGTCAATGTATTTCATTTGGTGATGGAGTATGGTGATGATGTGTACTTTTTGCCTGCGCTTGATGTTTTTGCGGTTGCTAAGCAGAGCGGGGAAAGGCTTTATTTGGCTGATGTTGTTGCGGGGGGATGTGTTGATTTTGATGAGCTTGTGCGGGAGCTGCCGTTTGCCGGGGTGGAGGTTGTGGAGTTTGGATTTTGCCCGGATTGGCTTGGGGTGGAGCCGGAGTGGGTGGTTTCTGATATGGAGGAGGAGTTGTTTTTTGTGAAGGGTGATTGGGATTTGCCGCGGCGGTTTTGTTTTCCGGTTATGGGCGGGACTTGAGCAGATGGTTTAACTTCTTTGACGGAATCCGGCTAATTTAATATCATTCAATAAAGGAGTTGATTTATGTGTTGGTTACGTTGTCTGACCTCAAAATGGACGTAGATAAATATGTTGACCTTGCTGATACTGAGGATATTATTGTGACTAAGTACGGAAAACCTGCCTTTTGACATTGCTGCCGGAAAATGGCATAAACCATTAGGCGCAATGACCGGCTGAGAAATGAATAATGGAGATTTCGATGAATAATACAATGATTATAATATCCGGTATGGCCGCCGCCGGAAAAACTACTTTCGCAGAGTGGATTTCAAAAGAGCTAAGCATCCCTCTTTTTGCTGTTGACGATTTGGTTTATTGGGAGAGCATGGATGATTACCCTAATGCAATTTCTCAATATTGGCCTTTATGCGAAAATGTAATGAAACAATTTTCGCCGTTAATAATTGAATATGGGTTTTGGGATGAACAAAAGCCAACGATAATTGAATTAATTGAAAAGTACAGCTACGAAACTATTAATGTTCATTTTACCACTTCGGTTGAGTTGGCGCATCAGCGTTTTAATGATAGAAGGAAATTATATGGTACTAAACCACCAATTTTATTAGAGGAATATATAGAAATGGTTGTATACTCAAGACACTTTCAATTTGGAAATCAAATAATCAATGTAGACACTACTGACTTTACAACAGTTTCATATGGAGATATAGCAAATCAGATATTGCAATATGCTAAGGGTGCAAAATAAGCGTTAGTGGCGTTGTTTACACCCTTCACGGTTGAATCTTGGCTGCACGGGGATTCCCAAAGACTGGCAAGATATTCTGGCATGAAAGGCAGGCTGATTCCAAAAATGTACACCACAATAATAACCATTCTGCACACCCTCGGCCTCGAGCAAAACAGCAGTCTTATAGCCTACGCTGCCTTAGTCGCTATCGGCTTCTTTGTATGCTTTTTTCTGCGCGGGATGTTTCGGTGGTTTGCGGCGCGGATTTTGCGGCGGTTTGGGGAGGACAGTCCGCGTGTTCGTGTGATTGTTGATAGTTTGCTTGTTAAGCGGGCTTCTAATATTATTATTCCGATTACGGTTATTTTGCTTGTGCGCGAGCTTACTGAGCGTTATGCTTTTCTTCATACTGTTGCGGAGGTTTCGTTTGCTGTTGCTGTAATGCTGATACTTTTTTCCTGTGTAAAGTGCGCGGGGATGATACTTGATTCTGTAGAACTGCACAGTAACGTGCCTGTGCATGGCATTTTGCAGGGGATAATGGTCATAATCAGCATTGTGGGCGCGATTGTGATAATAGCGATTTTGATAGGGCAAAGCCCTGCGGTGCTTTTGGGCAGCCTTGGTGCGATGATGGCGATTATCACGCTTATTTTCAAGGACACGCTTCTGGGGTTTGTTGCGGGGATTCAGCTTACTACTAATGATATGCTGCGGATTGGGGATTGGATTGAGATGCCCGACCAGAGCGCGAACGGCTTTGTTATTGATTTATCGCTCACTACCGTGAAGGTCGAGAATTTTGACAAGACGATAACGTCCGTGCCTGCTTACAACTTGATTGTGCAGCCGTTTATCAACTGGCGCGGGATGCTTGATGCGGGCGGACGGCGCATAAAGCGCGCGCTTCACATAGATTCCGCGATGGTGCGGTTTTGTGATGACGGGATGATAGAGCGGTTTCAGGGGTTCGCGCTGCTGCGCGAGCATATGGAAGGGAAGCTTGCGGATATTGCGGAATACAACGCGGCGCTTGACTGTGATTTATCGCTTGCCGCAAACGGGCGCAGGCTGACTAACATAGGCGTTTTCCGTGCGTATATAACCGCGTACCTGCGGCAGCACCCGGGGATTCGGCAGGATTTGACCTTGGTGGTTAGGCAGCTTGACCCGGGCGAAAATGGGATTCCGATGGAGATAATCGCGTTTGCGGCGGCTACTTCGGCGGTGGATTTTGAGCCGATACAGGCGGATATATTTGACCATTTGTACGCGGTGATTTCGGAGTTTGAGTTAAGTTTGTATCAGAACCCGTCGGGCAGCGATGTCCGGCGAGTCGGCACTTTAGGGCGTGGTAATGGTTAGGTCGCCGCGCACACGGCTGTTTAGGGCATCGACGCGCACGCACAGGGTTTTCACTATGGTGTAGAGCATTTGCGGGCTGTTTTCCATTACTTCGTAGACGTTCGACTGGTTGATTTCCAGGATTACGCATTCTTCGGCGGTTATTACGGTGGCGGAACGCGGCTTTAGGAGAAAGAGCGACATTTCGCCGAAGAAGTCGCCGGGGCTTAGGGTGGCGACTATGGTTTGGTTGAATTCGCCGTAGTTTTTGACGACGCGTACGGTGCCTGATAGTATGACGTACATGCTGTAGGGCATTTGTGCGCCTTCTTTTATTACGATGGTGTTTTTTTGCATTTTTACTGCTGTTGAGTATTTTAGTAATGAAGATACGTCTAGCATGTGGTAATCGCCTCAGCTTTCGTGGGAGTCTGGTAGTTCGAGCGGGTCGTCCAGGGAGTAGTAGTTATCTTCCGGGTAGTCTTCGCCATTGGTTTCTTCGTCTGCCTCTCCGTCATCCGGCAGCTCAAAATCATCTTCTGGATAGTGAGGATAGGGTTCTTCGTCCTCGCTCTCATCCTCATACTCCTTATTTTCGTCTTCCGGGTCTTCGTTGTCAAGTTCTTCTTCTTCCGGTTCTTCTTTTTTTATCGGCGGCTCTGGGTCGTAACCGTATTCATACGGCGGTTCGGGGGGTTGTTTTTTGTCAAAATCCTCTAGGTTGATTTCTAGCATTGTTGGAATTGCTATGCTTGCGGGATTTATAATTGTTCCTCCGGGTGTATTATTTGCGCCGTAGGGCGTGCCTCCGCCGAAAAACTGGTCAACATAAGAACCGCTTGGCGCTGTTATGGTTCCGTAAAAAAAGGAATCGTTAACAGAGCCGGAACTATTGTAGCCGACAATTCCTCCGACGTTGTTTCCTCCGCTGATTCCTGAACCGGCGCTTACCGTTACACCGTTAATTGTACCGCCGTTGTTGTGGCCTACGATAGCGCCTACGCGGCTGTTTGCGCCTGTGCCGCTCACGTTTGCGACTACGTTCAGGTTGTGGATAGTAGCGCTTCCGGTCAAGGTGCCGAACAAGCCGACATCACCGCTGCCGTAAGCGGTGAAATTTATGGTGTGGCCATTTCCTTCCATGGTTCCTACGAAGCTTGGGATTGTGAAATTAATATTTTCAGGTATGACTATGGTATTTTCCAGGTATATGCCTGTCCATACCGCGTTCAAAATATCGGCTTCATCACGGAAGCGTAAAAGCCCCAGGGCGCACTTGACATTTAATCTTTGAAATACAAGGGTGGGAGGGTTTGCGGGCTGTAGTTCGCAGCCGGCACAAACTCCGGGTTGAGGCGGCGGTCCCGGCGCAGGCTCCGTAATCGGCGGCGGCTCGGGTGTTGGCGTCTGCACAGGCGGCGGAGTCGGCACAGCGGGCGGCGGCGTAGGCACAGGCGCAACCGTAGGCACAGGGCTTGGTACCGCATCAGGAGTCTGCTCCCCCGCAGCCTCATCAGGCACAGGCGTAGGCGCAGGAACAACCACAGGCGCCGCCGTAGCCGCGGGTGCAGGCGTGGGTGTAACAACAGGCACAGCCGTAGCCTCGGGCGTAGGTACAGGTGTAGGAACCACAGGCACAACAACAGGAGCAGGCGCAGGCACCGCAGTCGGCACAGGCACAGGCGTAGGCACAACAACCATAGGCGCAACCGTAGGCACAGGCAAAACAGCCACAGGCGCAACCGTAGGCACAGCCACAACCGCAGGCGCCGCAGTCGGCACAGGCACAGCCACAACCGCAGGCACCACAGTCGGCACAGCCGCCACCGCATCCCGACCCAACCGGTCGCTCTCACCGACCGGTTGACCCCCGGCCGAAACCGCGGCAAGCGCCTCCCCAACAATCACCGCCCGCTCCGAGCTGCTCACCATCGCGCTTCCCCTCACAGGCTCGCCCCTAACCTCAGGCTCAGGCAGCGTCGGCAAGACCTCCTCCGCCTCGGACGCAAAAATAATCTGCGGCTCAGGGCGCTCCTCTATAAACCTCGCGCGCAGTTCATTCTCCATCATGCGCCATTCAATCGCTTCTTCTATCCTCGCAAACAGCTCTGGATTCCCCGCAAGCGCCCTTGGGTCGTCCCGCAGCGCCTCCAGTATGCTCAAATCCAAAAGTTCGAGCGGTACAACAAACATGTCCGGGATATAATGAATATCCTCACGGCTCTGCCGCCCTTGTATATCCTCCGTCAGGCGGAACATCCCCTGCGGTGTCACTATGTAACTTGCTACCTCGCCCTCGTTGTACGGGTCGGGCAAGTCCACAACTACCTCGCCCTCTATTACAAGCAGCCGCACAAACGGGTTGCCGCTTGCCTCGCCGTCTTCGCACATCATGCGCCTGTATATCAGAACATATTCCGTGCCGCGCACACCTACAAGCGTGCCCGCAGCCTGCACCATGTTGTGCGAATCATCGCCCAGCTGCATGTCCACGCGCACCTTTATCATGCCTTCTACCAGCGTTACCGCGCTGTTGTTGCGCCCGTGCCGCTGCCATACGTAGTTGATTGACAGTTTCGTCAGTTCGCCCATCGTGATTGTCTGCTGATAGTAGCTGACTGTCGCGGTCGCGTTCAGACCCGTGATAATCACATCGCCGTCGTATATATTCATCCCGCGGTATACAGCGCTCAGCTCCTGCCCGCCTACTCTATGTACAAAAACCGACCCGCGCGCGGAAATAATGCGCGGGCTGTCATTAGAACCGGCCTCGGCAACCACAGAGAAATACGAAAAAAGCAACGCGAAAACTATCACAGCAGCAGTCATTCTCTTAATCACGCCTGCACTCCTTCTATACTATAGACCTGTATCCCCGTCTTCTTGTTCTTCACATGAATAACGCCCAAATCTTTCACTTCAACATAATCCTTCACTTGCTCGTATGTGGCCTCGCTTATGATGATTTGCCCCTTCTCGGCGTTCGACTCGAGCCTTGCCGCGGTGTTGATTGCGTCGCCTATCGCCGTGTAGTCCATGCGGAAGTCCGAACCCATGTTGCCCACTACCGCCGTTCCCGTATTGATGCCTATGCCGAATTGCAAATCCACTCCGTATTTTTCGAGTATCTCCCCGCGCAGCGACAGCGAGCCCCCGCGCATAGCCCACGCCGCCCGCACAGCACACAGCGCATGGCCCGGCACATCGTTCGGAGCGTTAAACAGCGCCATCGTCGCATCGCCCATGTATTTATCGATTGTCCCGTTGTTATGCTGTATGGCCGTGCTTGTTAGGGCAAGGTACCTGTTTATCATCTCCACGACTTTTTCCGGCGGGTTGCTTTCGGAAAAAGCCGTAAACCCGCGGATGTCCACAAACAACGCCGTTATCTCCTTCACAACACCGCCAAGCTGGATTTCGACACCGCCCGAGATGATTTCATTCACCACCTCCGGCGCAACAAACCTGCCGAACAGCTCCTTTATATGCTGCTTCTCGCTCTGTGCCGAAAAAATGCCGAGCGCCAGGTTAGCAACATAACTTAGCCCAAGAAATATTACCGCGTTCCCCACCAATACAATAATATGAAGATGGTTATACGTCAAGCGCGCCGCGAACAATATTCCAAAAATAATCACCAAAGTTACAACAAGCCCGACAACAGGTTTCGCGTAACGGAACAGCAAAATCACCACAAATCCCAAAAACGCAAGCAAAACCATACTAACCCACCAAGGCGCGTCGGTCACAAAAACACCCTCGATGAAGTTCTGAATGATATTAGCGTATACCTCAACCCCATGCGTAACCGCCGCCCGCTCAAACGGCGTATGAAAGCCCGCCTCGCCTATCCCCGGCGCATAAGGCCCAATCAACACCACCGCATCACGGAACATAGCCGCGGGATATTCCCCGTTAATCACACCCCAAAGCGACACCGCGGTAAAACTGCCCGGCCCGCCTACATAGCGGATAGGAAACTGCCCGTGTGCATCCAAAGGCACCTCGGCAGCCCCCTGACTGTATACCCGGTACACCTCGTACGGAAAGCTGTGTACCGTAATATCGCCGAAGCGCATGGAGGTAAGCGCACGCCGCATTATCCCGTCATGCGAGTCGGGCAAGGCGTTCAAAAATCCAACGGAAGACACCGCGGCAAGCTCATAAAACGGCAGCAGAAAATAATCGATTTCAAGCAGCCCGCGCCCGTCGGTAAATGGGCTAATCACGCCCATACCGCCAAGCACAAGCCTGTCAGTTCCCTCCGCGGCACGCAGCAAATACTCGTCATAAGGCGTGACCGTATCATAAAGCACATTCACGCCGATAGCCGCCGCACCGAACTCCGTAAGCTGCAAAACCGCCTCTGCAACAAAATAGCGCGGCCAAGGCCACGTTCCAATCTCATTTATACTGCGCTCATCGATTCCTACTATAATAATGTTATCCGAAGCCGGACGCGCCGTCACAAGCAGATTATCATGAATAAACTTATCAAGCCCCGGCTGAAGCCCAAAGTACTGCACCGCGCCGAACACCGCAAGCAAAACCGCGGGTATGAAAATTTTTGCGAACCTATACACTATCACACACCCTTAACAAATCCCGCGGAACATAAACCGTAATCAAACTAAGCTCCGGAAACCATTCCAAGGTATACGGAAACAGCCTCGTCAACTCGCCCAAGGTCGTCACCATAGCCCCCCTCATCACGAAAAAATCCCGCTCCCGCGTAAGCTGCGTTACCGTCCCGCCGACCCCTACCGACAAGACGCCGCCCGCCTCGTCAAAATCCACATCAGCCCCAAGCGCCTCAAGGAACGGCCGCACGGGTACGAAAATCGCGTCCCCCCTAAGCCAAGGCTGCACCCGCCCCATATCAAGACGCTCGTTCCCAAGGAAGACCCGAATGTCGCCGCGGAACGCAAAGCGCGAGTTTACGGTCAACCCCGTATCGGCAAGCATCTGCCTGCGCGAAGGCCGTCCCGCAAGCACCCGCTCCGTAAGCGGCAGCGCAACCACACGGTTGTTCATCGTATCGGAAATAAACAGCGTCTCGCCGTCTGTGGCAATGCCCTCGGGGCGCGTCAGCCGCAGATTCTCCGCCGAGTCATGAAAGCGCCCCGGCATCCCGCCGCCCACAAGCGTCCGCGTTCTGCCATCCGATATCAGCCTGACCGAATGGTTCAGACTATCGGCAACAAGAACGGAACCATCCGCCAAAAGCGCAACATCCCGCGGAAAGTCAAACCGCGCATAGGCATTCTCCCCATCCACATGCCCGCCCTCGAAGTAATCGGAAAAGCGAATCGGCTCGCCCGGCCGCCCGGCAACAGTCTGCACAACACCGCCATCTATACGCCGAACCGCATGGTTAGCCGAATCAGCCACGTACAAAACCCCGTCAGCACTCAAATACAGCCCGGAAGGCTCAAAGAACCGCGCATTACCTAGAGCCCCGTCAGCAAACCCGCTGACCCCCGGCTCACCCGCAAACAAGCTGACCTCGCCCGCGGGACACACCCGCCGCAGCACATGGTTCATAGTATCAGCCACATAAATATAGTTCCGCGGGCAAAGCACAGCCGCACGCGGCCCGTTAAACATGGCCATGCCCTCCGCGCCGTCACGGAAGCCCCGCTGCCCGTTCCCCGCAACCGTAATAACAAACTCGCCCAAAATCTTCCGTATGGCGTTATTTCCGGAATCCGCAACAACAATCATCCCGCAGGGTGCAGCAAACACCCCCGACGGCTTCATAAACATGGCATGTTCGCGGAACCCGTCCACAAACGCACCCGAGTAATAGTACGAAAACCCATACCGCCCGGGGCGCCCTATCCGCTGATTCCTGCCCCCGTCCAAAATCTGAATACGGTCGCACATGGAATCCGCAACAACAACATAGCCCCCCAAGAGCGAAATCCCAATCGGATAATACAACTCATCAAAGACATCCGCAGGATTCCACACCCCGTCAAAATAAACTATGGGCGTGACAGCAACAGCCCGAGCATCACCCGTAACAAAAACAGGAGCCTCGTCCGCACCGCGCGGAAAATAAAAGTACAGCGCCGCACCAACAAACAAAACCGCAAAAACCGCCGCCGCTATGTAATAACACTTCCTCATAATTCCAACTCAATCCCGTCTCTAGCCATAATATACTCAGTCCCGCTCTCATTCTCAAAATGTTCCGTCCAGCTATCCAGTTCATCGTCACTGTAATGCTGACTGTAATGCGCAAACATCATCCGCTTGGGACGGCATTCCCGCGCAAGCGAAACCCCCTGCTCCACCGTGGAATGACCCCATCCCCTGTGCCGCGGATAGTCCGCCCCGGAATAAGCCGCATCAAAAACAACCAAATCCGCCCCCGCACAAAACTCACAAAGCTCACCGTACCGGGCCGAGTTAAGCGCGGCAAGCTCCGAATCTAGCAGATGCACCATAGTCCGCTTCCCGTCAGTAACATGAAACGAAAGTGTCTGATTGGGATGCTTGGCCAAAAACGGCGTAACAGTAAAATGATTAACCCGAAAAGGCAGCCGGCTCTCAATCTCAATACAGCTCGCCCCGGAAGTCTCGGCCAAGGTGTCCGGCCAGTAAGGCGGCTTAAAAACGCCGAAAACCTGCTGCTTCAGCGTCTCCCTACTATCCCGCGAGCAAGTAAAAATCTGTATGTCGCTGGGATTTTTCCAAATAGCCGAAAATGTCCCAAACCCAATAATATGGTCAAGGTGCAGATGGCTAATCAAAAAGGTAAAATCCCGCTTAGCCAGCTGCCTGAGCGGGTCGTCCGCCCGCAGCTCGTCCTCAAGCATAGTAATCCCGCTCCCGGCATCGATAACAAGCTGCCGCCCAAGCGACTCAATCGTCATACAAGAGGTATTCCCCCCATACTTAGACTCCGCCAGCCGCGTATAAGAAGCCGACCCGCGGCATCCGTACATTTTTATCTTCAATTCGAAAATATCCTCTCCTGAAATGTCAAATATGTCTCGCCGATATTATACTTGACATTTCAGAAATTGGCTAGTATACTGTCTCGTGCAAGAGCAGTAAGGAAAAAGGTCCAATAGCTCAGTTGGTTAGAGCGCTGGCCTGTCACGCCAGAGGTCGAGGGTTCGAGCCCCTTTTGGATCGGTGATTGTAGTGCAGCCCGTCGGTTTTCCGGCGGGTTGTTTGTATAAGAGGTGATTAGTATGCTCGATACTGTAAATCTGACAGATGAAGAAGTAATGGCAGCTGCTGAAAGAATATGGGATAATGCGGCAAAAACAAACACAGCCGACATGACCATGGAAGAAATAGACGCGGAAATCAAAGCAGCGAGAGCAGAACGCAAAGCAAGAGCAGCAAGCAAGTGGGCATAAGCCGAGTTGTTCTTGATACGAATGTCTTAGTGTCTGCCTTGCTGTCGCGGGAAAGCAACCCTGCCGAGATATACAGGATGTTCATGGCAAAAGCGTTTACTTTGGTCTACTGCGCAGAAATTTTGAACGAGTACGGAGATGTGCTGTACAGACCGAAACTACGAATCCCGCGCAGTGACGCCGATATCATGTTGGCGGCTATTCGGAAACATGGCGAAGAAGTTCGGACAGCCCCAAGCGTCATCCTAATGCCGGACGAAGATGACCGCGTTTTTTACGATGCCGCAAAAAGAAGCGGAGCTTATCTGGTAACAGGAAATAAGCGGCACTATCCGAATGAGCCGTTTATTTTCACACCGGCGGAGTTTTTGGTATTGAGAAGGAGCCAACCATGACCCTAACCACCCCAACCCCATCCATGAAACAAGCCGCCCTAGCCTACCGCCAGGAATTTGCAGACCATAACGAAACCTATATCCACGGCAGCCGCAGCTTACATCAGTTCGACGACTATGAATCATGGCTAGAAAAAATCGCAAACGTCATCACATTCCAGGAAAACGACCGAGTAAACAGCTCGACCTACTTCGCAACCGATGACGGCGAAATAATAGGCGCAACCAACATCCGCCACACCCTAAACGACCGCCTGCGCCACGACGGCGGACACATAGGCTATAGCGTACGCCCATCCCAGCGCCGAAAAGGCTACGCCACAAAAATCCTTGCCCTAGCACTGGAAAAATGTTACGATTTAGGCATCCGCGAAGTCCTTGTAACCTGCAACAAAGACAATATCGGCTCTGCCAAGACTATCGTTAATAACGGCGGGGTACTAGACAGCGAGTTTCTTGATGAGAACGGCGATATGGCACAGCGCTACTGGATAACCCTGCCAACCATCCGCCCGGAACAGCCGAAAGACCACCGCATAGTAGAAGAACTAACCCGCGCAGCCTTCACAAAGCCGGACAGAACAGAACATTACATGGTTCACCAACTACGCAAAAAAGACGGAATAATGTCCCTAAACTTTGTTGCAGAAATCGGTACGAAAATCGTAGGCCACATAATCTACAGCAAAGCCCACATCCTAAAGGCCGACGGCACGAAAATAGACGTACTAAACTTCGGCCCGCTAAGCGTTCTGCCGGAAATGCAAAAATTAGGCATAGGCAGCGCTCTTATGCGCTATTCGATAGAAGAAGCGAGGAAGCAGGGTCACGGCGCGATTTTGTTCTTTGGGCACTCGGAGTACTATCCGCGCTTTGGGTTCGCGGAGGCGAAGGAGTTCGGCGTGACCACCCACGAAGGTAAGAACTTCCCGGCGTTTATGGCAATGGAGCTAGTGGAGGGATATCTAAAAAACGCCGCGGGGAAGTATATTGAGGCGGATATTTACGACGACAACGCAAACCGCGAGCAGGCTAGAGAGTTCGACAAATCATTCACATAAAAGGAGAGATAACCATGAAAATAGGCGCAATGCTTGAAAGCTTCCTGCACGACCCATCCTTACGTGTTCCGCAAGACCATGCCGGCAAACAAGACCCATTAAACTCCCCGCTGAAAAAAACCGTACCAATGGCGGCGGCAGTGGGCGCACAGGGCATCCAGGCCTACGCATCCTTCGGCGAGCTGCAACCCGAAAACATGACCGACGCAACCATAAAAGAATGGCTGGACTTGGTAAAAAGCCACGGCATGGTCTTCTCGGCAATATGCGGCGACCTTGGCGGGCACGGCTTCGAGGACGCGGACGACAACGTGAACCGGGTCGAGCGTTCGAAGCGCATCATTGACCTTGCGAAGAAACTGGAATGCGACGTCGTAACGACGCACATAGGTGTGGTGCCGTCAGAAGAAAACGCGAAGAAAGAAACCATGCGCAAAGCCTGCCGCGAGCTGGCTCTGTATGCGGATTCCATCGGCAGCGCGTTCGCGGTGGAGACGGGGCCGGAAACCGCGGAAGTTCTGCTCGGCTTCCTGGATAGCTTGGGCGCGGGCGGCGTCCGCGTGAACTACGACCCGGCAAATCTCGTGATGGTAGTCGCCGACGACCCTGTGAAGGGCGTTCATACGCTCGGAAAATACATCGTTCATACACACGCAAAGGACGGCATACAAATCACCGCCGACCCGCTGAAATGGGAAGAAGTCCCGCTCGGCAAAGGCGGGGTAAAATGGGATGAATACTTAAAAGCGCTTGACGCGGTAGGCTTTTCGGGCTTCCTGACAATCGAGCGCGAGGTAGGCGACACACCCGAGGCAGATATCCGAATGGCAGCGGACTTCCTGCGCGAGCGTTTGAAGGTGCTTGGGCTGTAAAAAAATTTTTTTGGCGTGTATATATTATCTTGAAATGGTAAATATTATGTGTGTAACCTTAAAAATCTAATTTTTAAGGAACAACTTAATATCCCCCCTCAAAAACCCGGCTCAACCCCCCCTGAGTTCGGGTTTGTTTTATTTCTGCAATTAAAGCTTATCTTGGTAATCTTGCTTACCATGGACGACACCCTGCCAAACCTCATCATGACTTCGTAGCATGGTATCAGTGTCTTCTTCTGCTTCTTTTATTTTTTCCAGCAGGTAGCGGTTGCGGAGGTATTCTTCGGGGTCTGCAAATTCCGGTTCTTGCTCCAACCAAGCGTGAAGTTTATACATTCTCACCGTACCCCCTTTCTCTGTTTGCGGTTATTGTACTGTATATGTTGTGGGAGGGCAACCTCAAATCCCAACCTCCACCACTCTCCCACAAACCTCCTCCAAATACTTCCTATCATGACTAACACTAATAACCGTCCCCCCAAACGCCCCTATCGTCTCCCTAATCACAGGACTAGACAACGGACTAAAATTCCGGGTCGGTTCATCTAGCACAAGCACATCCGCCCGCTTCAGCACCATATCCAAAAACAGTACCTTAGCCCGCTGCCCGCCGCTAAGCGCGGCAATCGGCCCCGTCATCTCGTCATGCGTAAACTTCATACTCCCCAAAAACGTGCGCACATGCTGCACGCTGTCCTTTTTCCCGTTGGGCGCGAGAAATTCCACCGCTGACAAATCTAAATCAAGCACCTCACGATAATCCTGCGGCATGTAGACCGCGCGGATATCCTTCCGTCCGCGCAAAGCTTCCCAAATCTCGCGCAGCAGCGTAGTCTTGCCCGCGCCGTTTCTGCCGATGATGCCGACCTTCTCGCCGCCCATCACCTTCAAGGTAACATCCCGCGCAAGCACTTTGCCGCACCCGCCCGCCCGCAAAACAGGCAGCGATAAATCAAGCACAACCTTCCCGCTGTGCATTACTATATCCGCGTCGAACTTCGTTAGAATCGCTTCCTCCATCTGCGGGATGTCTAAAAAATCCTCGGATTCTTTCTTCAAACGCCGCTCAGTGGCTTTCACGGCTTGCATCTTCACTTTGAGTTTCCGCCCTACCGTATCGCGCTCAGCCTTTGCGATAGTTTTATTCGCGTGGTCAACCTTGTCACGGACGCGGCTCACTCGTCTCATCTGCGAAGCGAAGTCACTCCGCTGCTTCCGCGCAACCTGCATCTGCTTATCAAACGCCAAGCCCCGCGCCTTCACATACTCCGCATACCCCGTCCGCGCAACAGTCACCTTAGGCTTCGTCTTCCGCACAAGCTGTTCCACATGGATAATCACATTCGCGCAGCGCTCTATCAGCGTCTCGTCATGCGAAATAAACAGCACAGGCTGACGGCTGCCTTTGATAAACCCCTCAAGCCATGTCAGCGTCTCGATATCAATATCGTTAGTCGGCTCGTCAAGCAATAAAATATCCGGCCCCGCCATCAAGAGCTTGGCCAGCTGAACCTTAATCTTCTCACCGCCCGACAGCGTGCGCATAACCTGCCCTTCCAGCGCGTTATAATCCAAACCAAGCTGCGAAAAAATCTTCAACCGGTCGCTGTCACCGACCGCTTGCCCCACGGTCAAATCCAAAAATTCAACAGGAAACATCTGCGGCAGATACCCAAGCGTCCCCTTTTTCACGACCCGCCCGCTGTATTCGCAGTAATCCTCCACCATCTCCGTATCGTAAACCAGCTTCAACAGCGTAGACTTCCCGTTGCCTTCCTCGCCGATGATAACCGCCTTATCCCCCGCGTTCAAAACAAAACTGAAATCCTCAACAAGCAAGCGGTCAGTCTGCGTCAGTCTTACACTTATGTTTTTTAGTTCTAACAATATGCATCAGTCCTTAAAAATTACCCGCGCCACATGTACCCCCGCGGCGCCCGCCTGTGCCAAGCCTCTCGTAACCCCCGCGCCGTCGCCCGCACAGTACAGACCCTCTATCTTCGTCCGCAAATCCCTGTCAAGCTCCGGCCTTGCCGAGTAGAATTTCGCCTCCACACCGTAAAACAGCGTATGGTCGGAAGCAAACCCCGGGCAGACCTTATCAAGCGCCTCGGTCATCTCAATCACGCTGCTAAGCGTGTTGTAGGGGAGCGCAAGCCCCAAGTCGCCGGGTACGGCCTCCTTCAAGGTCGGCTCGACAAAGCCCTCCTCAATCCGCTTGGGGTTGGAGCGCCGCCCGCGTTTCAAGTCTCCGTACTTTTGTACAATAACCCCGCCGCCCGACAAGTCGTTCGCCCTGCGGCAAATTTCTCTTGCGTACTCGTTCGGCTTATTAAACGGCGTTTCAAACTTATGCGAAACCAGCAGAGCAAAGTTAGTGTTCTTAGACCCGCGCTTTGGGTCAAAATACGCGTGCCCGTTCGCGGCCATTACCCCGGAATGATTCTCCACGACAACATGCCCGGAAGGGTTGGCACAAAAAGTCCGCACAACCGACCCCGTACTCGAACTGAAAATCAGCTTAGCCTCGTACAAATTCCGGTTGACCTCATCCATTATCACATCGGAAACTTCTGCCCGTACACCTATATCCACCTGGTTGCAGGCAACAGGAATCCCCCGCCGCGACAAAATCTCAGCCAGCCAAGCCGAGCCGTCACGCCCGGGCGCCACCATCACATTCCTGCCCATCACATCTCCGTCAGCCGTCACAACCCCGGAAACCTTGCCGTCAGCCGTGATGATATCCACAACCTCCGTGCCGAACCGCATCTCGACCTTGTTATCGCGCATCTCGTTAAAAATAGATTTCAAAACCTGCAAATTAACCTCTGTGCCAAGATGCCGGACACGCCCGCGCAGCAGCTTCATGCTCGCCCCGTAGACCTTCTTTTCCAAATCCCGCACATCCGGGGTATCGGGGTCGGTAATCGTGTTGGGCGCACCGTGCAGAAGGTTAATCGCATCCACATAGCCAATCAAATCAAGCAGCTTAGAAGCAGGCATGTAGTCTCCAAGCCAGCCCCCGTACTCCGATGTTATATTAAACTTCCCGTCAGAATAAGCACCGGCACCCCCAAAGCCCGACGTAACCGAGCAAGCAGGCAAACACCCGGCAGGAAGCTTATCACCCTTAGCCTTAGGACACTGCTTAATCTTCC
>Ga0209755_10002018_pt1 | contig 29095 bp, 11 predicted proteins | sample TergutCo191P1_FD_187301 | JGI IMG/M metagenome (GOLD analysis project Ga0209755, IMG submission 187301) | Cornitermes sp. P1 segment gut microbial communities from Petit-Saut dam, French Guiana - Co191P1 (SPAdes) (version 2) | ecosystem: Host-associated > Arthropoda: Insects > Digestive system...
GGGGCGACCTGTGGTCGCCCGTGTATCGGTTATAATAGCAGCATGGGCGAACACAGTTCGCCCCTATAAAAATGTGTATCTATATCGGGCGTTCGGTGAACGCCCCTACGGAAAATGTGTATCTATATCGGGCGGTCGGGGACGGCTTTGCCCCTACGGGTTTCCAATTAATTTAATCAGTTTTCAATAATTCATAATTCATAATTCTGAATTCTAAATTATTGCAAAAAGTTTTGCTCACACTTTTAGTATCAGTCTAATATATTATTAGGCTGGTGTTTTTTTGTGTTGATTGTGTGAAAAAAAATTTCAGAAAAGTTTCACACAAATATTTTATAAAAATGCTTGACAAATAGACTTTGACAGTGGTATAGTGTAGGCTGTGTAGGTGAAAACTATATTTGTATGGTTTTGTTAACTACGCAATAAATTCATCAATAAAAAAATAAATTCTCAGGAGGGAGAAATTTATGAAAAGCAAAAAAAGACTGCTAGGTATACTGCTTATCATGGCTATGGCTATTGTATCTATCTTCGCAATTGCAGCTTGCGACGATGAGAAAGTGCAAGATGTTAGACCAGAAGCAGGCCCAGAATCGGGTTTATACCTTAGCATAGTAGGAGGGCATGCTATTCAGCTTTATGGCGGAAATAGCTTTACCCTAGCATTTGGAGACGAAGACAACATCAAGTTTGGGCAATACACATTGACTGACACTGTCCTAACATTTGATTTTGAAGACGAGGCTTTCCCAGGTGTTGTTGCTAGCTTAGAGAATCAAGAGATTAACCTAACTGCCTTTAACCGCACAACTAGATTCTTAAAGCAAGTTGATCGCACGGTTTCTTTCAATTCACATCAAGGTAGCTCTGTTGCTGCACTTGAAGTAATGAACGGAAACCCTGTTCCTGTTGGTGCAATGGTAAATAGAACACCTACTAGGGCAGGGCATATATTCATTGGCTGGTATTTGGATGCTGCGGGCACGCTGCCATTTGAATTTGGTGTGAACATCGTAGACAGAAACCTAACATTGCACGCATTTTGGGCAGTTGATACTGGTGCTGAAAGCTATGCAATTGATTTTAATTGGGGCATCGCTGGGCAAGAAAACCCTGCAAGCACTCAAACAATCAATGGCAGAGTTTATAATTTGCCTAGTGCAATTGCAAGAGCGGGCTATACATTTGGCGGCTGGTGGGTAAGCATGACAGAAAATGCTGCTCAGCTTACATACCAAGTTGTAGCAAGAAACACTATCTTTAATGAAAGTGCTACTCTTCATGCATTGTGGACTCCTGTTGGTGCACCGATTGCTGCTCCTGTTTTGCAGGTTTCAAGAAATGGTGCAATTTCATGGGGTGCTGTTGCTGGTGTAAGCACTTATACTATCAATGTCATTAACCCATATGGAGCTAGCGTGCTTACTGGTGGTGGGCCACTTGTTTTGCCAGTAGGTACAACAGATTTTGAACATAACTTTGTAAACATCGGAAACTATCGTGTTGAATTGTCGGCTACTGGTCCTGCAGGTACTTCTGCAACCACTGTTAGACATTTTAGACATAGAGCACTTGCTAGAGTATCTAATTTTAGTGTAGTTAACAACACTTTAGTATTTAGTCAAGTTGCAAATGCGGATAGATATATTGTGACTGTTGCTGGAAGAACGCAACACACAAGAGATATCGGCAATACAAACAGAGTCCCTTTCAACAGCTGCGAAATGGTTGAAGGCGGAATCGTGTTTAGCGTTGAAGCAAGAGCTAATGGTTTTGCAAGCTCTGTGGGTACTTTTGTATTCAGAAGAGATTTGGGCACTATTTCTCAAATCAACATTGACGCTGCAACTCAAACTGCATCATGGGGTGCGGTTGCAAGTGCAGAAAACTATGTTGTTTCAATCAGAAGAGGCACAGCTATCACTAGATTTGACAATGATGCTAGCACAAGCTTTGACTTAAGAGAGCAAGCTATTGGTGATCTAGAAATTAGCGTAGTGGCAGAGGCACAAGGATATAATTCTGGTGCGGCTGTTTGGGTTCCTTTTGCTAAAGCAACTATTGCTACTCCTGCTAATGTAAGATTGGACGGCAATACTGTTAGATGGAATGCAGTTGCTGGTGCAGCAAACTATACTGTGCAAATTGGCCCTGTAGAGTTTAATGTAGCTGGTGCAGATACAAATCAATATACATTGTCAACTTATCAGATTGCTCAATTACGCACACAAATTGGTTCATATGACCTAAGCGTAAGGGCAAACGCAGCAGTGGCGGCAAGCTCGTCTTTGTTTAGCGTGCCTGTTTCAGTTGTAAATGTTATGCCTGATATCACATATTTTAGAGGCGAAGTTTTATGGACTCATGTTTTGGGTGCTTCTAGATATACTATTATCGTAAACGGTGTTAGAGAATATGAAGTTGATGCTGGCTTTAATGCAAGCGCCATTTCTTTGACAAGAGCAGGCTATAACAGCATCTCTTTCATGGTTTATGACCTAAATGACCAACCTATTTCTCACTTTAGAGAAGACACTTCTGTTTTTGCTTATGCTGTTAGATTTGACATCGGCGGAAACGGTGCGCTTGCTCCTGAAGATGCAGTTAGATTTTTAGCTTTTGGCGATCCTGTTGATGCTTTCCCTGTTGTTGATGCTGCAAGGATTGGACATGATTTTGATACTTGGTATTGGGCTCCTGGTGGTCCAGCTCACAACGCAAGAAGATTTGCAGACAGATTCTTCATGGGCGGCGACACAGTGCTTTTTGCTAATTGGGCTCCACATGTATTCAACATCAACCTAGTTTATGGCGATGGATCAGTTGATAGTGATACTGCTAATGTAGTATTTGGACAATTTGGTGCTATAGAGGTTCCTTCTGTTAATGGCAACGGCTTTATAGGCTGGTTTACTGCTGAAGACGGAGAGGGAGTTAGAATAACTGATGAGCGTGGATACATGATTGCTGCTTGGGATATTTTGGATGCTGATGATATTTCTTTATATGCTTTTTATGCAACAGTATTCCAGTTTGGCGCAAGATTAGACATGGAAAATGTGCAAATTGGTTATGTTGTATCAAGCGGTGTAGATGCTCATCTAATTAGACACATGACTTTGCCTAACTATTTCAATGGATATCCTGTTATTGAAGTGGGCGTAATCAATCACCTGTTATTAGAAACTATTATTATTGGTGCAAACATTGGTCTTTATAGTGTATCACCAGAGCTTGCAATAACAGCAGAAACATTTGACGGATGCCGCAACCTAACACACATCCATGTGCACCCTCAAAATCCTTTCTTCATGAGTGCAAACGGCATACTTTTCAACCATAACGGCACTATGCTTGTGCGTTATCCTACTGGCAGAACAGGCAGATTCTCTGTCCCTGCTTCTGTTAATACTATCGGATCTAACGCATTTAGAGACAACTTCTATCTAGAAGTAATTGAAATCCCTAGCACAGTTCATTATATTAGAACTGATGCGTTTACTAACAACCTAAACATGAGTACTATTGTACTGCAAGAAGGCTTAAGAAGAATTGAAAACAATGCTTTTGGCGGCTTGCCTAGCTTAACAGAGCTTGTTATTCCTAGAAACTTGCAGTTTTTGGGTGCGCTTAGAGCAATGCCTGCTTTGGCTAGCATCACTTTCACTGGTGGAAGCTCAGTTGACTTGACTCTTGGTGGCTTTGATCCTGATGATATAGCTCAAGTTGGCGGCGTGGGCGGCGTGTTTGAAGGAGCACCGCTTCTTGGTACAGTCATCTTTGAAGAAGGCAGCCGTGTAGTAAACATTCCTAACCATGCATTCTTATCAAATGGTGCTTTAACTGAGTTTGTGGTTCCTGCAACTGTTAGGACTATTGGACTTAGAGCTTTTGAGGCTGCTAGGTATTTGACTACATTTACAGTGCCAAACAACAGCGTACTAGAAAGCATAGGCACTGGTACATTTACTAATACTACTTCTCTTACTGACATTGTTTTTGAAGGCTCAACACAAATGCAAACAATTGTTGGGGCAATGACTATGACTGGCGCAAACGCTAGCCCGTTTGCAGGCGCTCCTAATTTAAGAACGCTTGTATTGCCATCTGGTTTAACTTCAGTAGGTATCCGTGCGTTTGAAAACATGCCTAACCTAACAACCTTGACTTTTAGAACCAGCCCTAATTTTGAAACAATCGGTCAAGGTGCATTCAACGGCTTGCCTAGCTTGCAACACCTTACACTTCCTGCAATGGCAAACGCTGATCAAATTGACGGTGCTAGACTAGCACAGCTTGGCAACCTTAGGACAATAAACCTAGTTGACACTGGTGCTGCTGCAAACTTTGCTATGCATGATGGTGCTTTATACAATGGCACTTTGACTAATCTAATCATGGTACCAATAGCTAGAGGTCAAACTGATGAAGGTATCACAGAGGCACTAAGGACGCTTACTTTAGCACCTGCTACAAGCACTATTGATCCTTATGCAATATTCAATATACCAAACCTAACTACATTTGTTGTTCCTGCTGCTAATACTACTTTTACTGCTCCTAATGGCGTATTGACTAGAGGCAATACTATAGTTAGATATCCTACTGCAAGAGCTGCTGCTAGCTTTACTGTTCCTGCAAATATCACTCACATCGGTGAAAATGCATTCAGATTTGCTAGATATCTAAATGAAGTAGTATTTGCTTCAGGTACAGGCATCATTGAAATTGGACATAGTGCATTTAGACAGATGCCAGCTCTTGTCAGAGTAAATTTCAGCTATGAAAACAATACTTTGACGACTATCGGTGCATATGCTTTTGCAGACAGCACAAATCACACAATCTTTGAGCAATGGCTTGCAACAAGAGATGGCATAACTAGAGGCGACAACTGGATGAGGGGTGCTATCTTAGGTGCTGTTACATTAGATTGGGGTACAACTGTTATCACTGAAGGACAATTTAGTGGTGCAACTCTGCCTTCAATAGAAATCCCATATACCGTAACTCATATTCATGCTAATGCTTTCTTAAATGCTGAAACCTTAACTCATGTTAGCTTTGTGGGCAGACCTGCTGGTGTCACTACTGGACCAACTTCTCCTCAATTGACTTATATCGGTGCAGAAGCATTTAGAGGAACAGCGCTAGCTGGCTTTAATAGTGGTCTAACAGGCACTGCAATCAACATCCCAGTGGGCGTTGAAACTATTGGGGTAAGAGCTTTCTATAATGCATCTAATATCAACATGACTAGGATTTATATCCCTGGTACAGTGACTAGCTTGGGCGATTCTGCTTTCCAAAGAGCAGGAGCAAGAACATATGGCCCTGGTATTATTGATATTGAATTTGGTGCAAGGCCGTCTGGCAGCACTGCAGAGCTTGTTATGGGCGAGGCTGTGTTTGCTAACATGATCAGACTTAGAACAGTGACATTCCATGCAGACAGCTATGTGACAAACATTGGTGCAAGGGCATTTGAATACACGCTTAGAGGCGCACAAAATCATACTGCGGCAAACAATCCTGACCTATTTGAAGGAAACGATATGTTGCCAGTACCTGCTGCTGCTGGTCAAGTGTGGGGTCAACCGTTTGACATTACTTTCAATAGAGACATAGTCTTTAATACTATCACTATCCCTAGGTCTGTTAGATATATCGGTGAGCGTGCATTTAGAGGAACGGCTTTAGGTATCAACAGAACTAACAGGGCAATTGCTGACTTCCATGCGGCTCCGGCGGCTGGAAATGCTCCTTATAACAACAGGAATGCTAATATTGTTCCTGTAGGCTTAACAGAGGTAATCTTTGAAGGCGGCGATGTTGAGTTAGGTTCAGCTGGTCAAATTATGCCAGGCGGAAGCAATCTATATCGTATTGGTGTGAGTGCTTTTGAAGGTGCTGGTATTGAGACTATCACTTTCCCTCACAGTCTTAGAATCATTGAGGATCGTGCATTTAGAGGATATAATCCAAATCCAACAAATGCTTTGGTTGCAAGAGGTACTTTGACAGGCAGATTGTATATCGGTCAAAATGTTGAAAGCATAGGTGTTGAGGCATTTGCTGCAAACAGCTTGCTTAGCGGAATTATCTTAAACCATGGTTTAGAGACTATTGATACTAGAGCGTTTTATAGAATCGGAATAGTTTCTCCATACACAATGGCTCATGCATATTTGTTTGACAACATTCTTGGCAATCCAGATCATGCTGATTATAATCCTAATCGTGCGGCAACTCAGCATATGCCAGCGGTTAGAACTGGACTTTTGACAGAAAGACCACAATATATCTATGAAGGCAATGTTAATACTGGCAGAATTGATACTAATACAATTCAAAACTGGCATTTGGTTATTCCAAATACGGTGACTTATATTGGCTATAGAGCGTTTAGAGATGCATTTGTTGGCGGAAATGCGGCGGGGGCTGTTGTTGATGCGGTTAATGCAGTCAATTCAAGTGTAACTGCAGCTCATGTGCTTGCAGAGACAGGAATTGCATGGAATCGCCGTGTTAGCAGAATTTTCATCGGTGAAGGCAGCAATCTAAGAACAATGCAAAGTTCATTTGATGGTATGACTGGATTTGTGGGCACTTTTGATGATGTATTGTATGTGCCAAAAACATTAGAGGCTGTATCAGAAAATGCGTTTGGTAATTCGTTTGGGTCATTTAGAGGAACTTTGATTATTGATCCAGGAAACTTGACTTATGTAGGCACTTCATTGGGTACGCTTGGTCAAATGAGTGGACCTTTCAGAGGTTCAGGTTTTTCTGTGCTGGAGATAGCTGAGGGGACTACGCATATCCAGACTGGTTTGTTTGCAGCAACTGCATTCTATGATCTTTATATCCCAGCTTCAGTTCAGACAATGGGGATACAAGCATTCAATCGTGAACAGGGCACAGCGTCAAGAACTATCAATACCTTGACATTTGGAGAGGGGTCACAGTTGACAGGTATGTCTGATGGTACATTCAATTGGTTGTCAAATAGATATATCAATACCATATACAACTTGCCTGGCACTATTGCAGCACGAGATGTGTTTAATATCTTTGGTGGAAGAGTTCATGCATTTGATACTACTTATGATGTGTTGCCAGCTGGAGTCAGAAGAGCGGTTGACGGCGTGCTATATAGTCATGACGGCACAGTACTAGAGATTTTCCCTTCTGCTAGAACAGGTCACTTTACTGTGCCAGCAACTGTTGTGGGAACTACTCCTGTTGCTCATATTGGTCCACATGCATTTGCAGGTGGTGCAAATCTTGTTCCAGCACAGTTTTCTCCGACTCATGGCAGCATTTGGCCTTTGATTGAAGAGATTACTTTGCCTAATTCTATTGCTACGATTGGTGAATCTGCATTTAGAAACGCTAGAGAGTTGGAAGCTGTCAACTTAAGCATGGCAGACAGCAATCTTGTTTCTATTGGGCATCATGCGTTCTATAACAATACAGGATTAGAAAGCTTTGTTATACCTACTTCATTAAGACTTTCAGGCTTATCATTAACTGCGTTTACGGGCACTAGAAATCTTAATTATGTTGATGTATATTTAAACCATCCTGATTTTGCGCAAGGTGATTTTTCTATCAACAATCGTGCGACAGGTGAGATACTTTTTGTCACAGCAAATCGTGAGTCTATAAAAATCCCTTATTCAATGACTACTATACCTGGTGGATTGTTTGCAAATAGGACTATGCTTCAAAGAGTTTATATCCATCCTAGGGTGACTGCTATTGGTGCTGGTGCGTTTGATGGGGCAACAGGGTTGACACAAGTCATTTTCACGGATACATTTGATGGCGGAGCGCCAGAGGCAAGCAGACTGGTAGATATTGGAAATGCTGCATTTAGAGGCACTAGACTTAATAGCATAGAACTTCCTAGTAGTTTAGTGACGATTGGTGTTGATGCATTTAGAAATATCCCTACTTTGTCTAGGGTTGGATTTGAAAGCGGCAGCCAGTTGCAGATTATTGGTGCAAATGCGTTTACTACGGCTACAGGTAGTACTTTAAGAGAATTTGATTTTGCAAGCCTAAGAAATCTTCTGCAAATTGGAGATGGTGCTTTCCAAATGACTATGATAGGTGGCGATATTGTATTCCCTGCTTCGCTTATGGCTATTGGAATGAGTGCGTTTTTACAGACACCTATTACGACAATTACTTTTGAAGACAACAATCATTTAGATACTATTCATGTAGGTGCGTTCAACAATATTGGGTCTTTAAGAAGTGTTAATTTTGGTGCAAATTCTGCTTTAAGAGTTGTTGCTAATACAGCATTTGGAGCAAACGCTCAGTGGCAAGGACTTATGACTTATATGTATTTGCCATCACGACTTGAGGAGTGGGGAAATGATGTATTCTCACAAAGACATGGCGTTGAGGCGTTGCGTACTCATGCTGATTCAGTAAACTTTACTAGCGTAGACGGCGTATTGCTTAGCAGAGATGAAACTGTTCTTGTTAGCTTGCCTAGGGGCAGAAGAAGAGGAGAAACATATATTGTTCCTTCAACTGTTACTACTATTGCTGAAGGCGCGATTTTCTTTAATGGGGTTGCTCCAGAAATACGCAATATTATCTTCCCTAATAATGTAACTAGAATTGAATCACACGCTATACACATCGGCAGCAACGTATCAATATTTGTCAATCCTTATTTAAACAGCGTATCACAGGCTGCGTTTGGCAATCTTAATGCTGCATCTGGATTGCAAGCAACCTTGCATGTGAATATGCAAGGCAGAGCAGATGGCAATCTTGTAGGCTGGCATGAGGCTTGGCAAAATGGAACATTCAATGTTCACTGGGCTCAGCCTACAAACAATGTTGCTGGCATAGTTTATACTGCTAATGGAAATGGCACGCTTAGAGCTGCTACATTTGTTGCAAACGGTCAACCGATTGCTAGTGGTTCAAACACTATTGCAAGCCAAGTTGTGTTTAGCGCTGTTCCTGGTATTGGGTATAGATTGTCTGAATGGAGACTAAATGACGAGGTTGTGGCTGGCAATACTACAAACACTTTTGCTACAGCGGCGGCTGGCACGGCTAACAATGTCACAGTAAGTGCTTTGTTTGTGCCTGTTGATGCTGATCAAATGGCAGAGGTTGAGTTTAGTGCTGTGGGCGGCAACATAACAAGTGCGGTGACTGGCTTTGGGCATGATTTTGCTTCTGGTGATGACATAAACATAGGCTGGAATGTTGCATTTAGATTTGAATCTCCTATAATGATTGGCTGGTCGGCTAGATGGTATGTTGATGGTGTGTTTGCAAGCTTTGGCAACAATTTCACTCATACAGTGACTGATGATGTTGAGATTGAAGCTGTTGCGATGGAGGCTAGAATTACTACTGAGGTTATCTATAATGCTGAATTTGGTGCATGGAATCTAAACAATAGATTTGGAGCTCCAAACTTTGCAGGAACTGCTTTTGTTGATATAGGACATGTGGCTAATGTTGGGTTTATTCCTACGCCAAATGTAACAGTGGTGTCTGGTTCAGGTGCTGGAAATCTTGGTGCAACCAATTCTAGAACTTTGCAAGGTGGTGATTGGATTAGATTTACAGCGCCTGCACCTTCAGTTCCACAGACATGGATGAATCCTCCTAATCCTGGTGATCAATGGCGTCTAAGATGGACAGTTAATGGCCAAGAGGTTTTAAACAGGTCAAATACAACTGCTCCTAATACGCTTACGACAATGGGTGTGAATGGAAACGGCAACAACGAGTTGTTTGTAAGGTTGGACGGTATCTATCATGTAACTGTTGAAAGAGTGCCAAATGTGGTTAACTTCAGTGTTCAAGGTACTGGCGGCACATTGCATACTAGAATTGGTAATAATCCAGCGGCGGCAGCTACTGCAGCTAATACAATTGAGAATGGTACAAATTGGATCATCAATAACCATGCTGCTACTCATGCTGATGGTAGAGTAAACTTTGTTGCTGTGCCTCAAGATGGATACAGAGTTGCTAGATGGTATGTAAACGGTGTTTTGGTAGTGGCTACTTCTGATGCACTTGCAAACGCAGCTACAACGGCAGCTCAAACGGGCAGATGGATGTGGAATCCTGAAGGTGGTCTTGGACGCAATGTGCTTGTTAGAATGCCTAATACTCCTGGTGCTATGAATGTAGTTGTAGTATTTGAGCCTATTCCTACTCCTTAAAACCTTATCAACCGAGCAAATTTGCTTAGCGATACAAGGGCAAATTTGCGACAGCGTCAAAGGTTTAAAACCCCGCCCCTTGGGGCTTCAAGTCACCGTAGGTGACGGGTTCAGGGCTTGCCCTGGGTTTTAATACCCTTTATTCAAAATTTTAAAAGCAAGCTGATTATGGTGTCCAAAGCCGGCTTGCCAGACTAAAAACAAACAAAATAAAAAAAGCAAACAAGGTGTCCAAAATCTTGCTTGCTTTTTTTCTTGTTGGTATTGTGAAAAATGGGTGAAGATTATGGGGATTGTGTGACAAAAATTAGTTAAAACTTTTTGGATATTTTTTGCTAAAAACACTTGACAGCATATATGGTTATATTATATAATAACTCTAAGCATGTTGTTGGTATTGTGGCAAACACTATTTTTCAGCATATAATATACTGTATAATACCATCTTGCTTAGTCAAATACTATTATTAATAGGAGGGAGTTTTATGAAAAAAGATAAGCTTTTTAAAAGGTACTATGGGCGCATGCGTCTTGAGGGCTTGCTCAAAAGCTTGGTTTGGGGCATCGCTGTGGGTTTTGCCATAGGGGCGTTGTTTGCGTTTTTTACGCTAGGCTTCAACAGCTTTGCAAATGTCTTTGGACATGAAAGAGCAGGACTTTTTGTCTTTTTGATTGCGCTCGGCATTTGGGTGGGGGTTACTTTGATAAGTATGCCGCTATTCTATTTATTCCGCTTTAGACCTGATGCTAGCCGCACTGCTGAGAGGATTGACCGCACAGGTTTAGAAGAGAGACTTGTCACCATGAAAGGTTTAGAGGGTGATGATTCTTATATTGCAGAGCTTCAAAGAGAGGATGCAAAAGCAAAGCTAACCACTGTTCCCCCTAAAAAAGTAAAAATCAAGGCATTTATGCTTGTTCCTACTATTATTGCTGCGGCATTGATGGTGGTTTTTGCCGCTTCTATACTTTTAGCAAACATGACAATTGATACTCCTATGGCATGGAATAGCTATCAAAGAGAGCCAGAAGTGGTTGAAGTAGCGCCAGAAGATCCTGAGTTTGAATTTTTCTGGATAGAATATTTGGTTATGGGCGGCGGATTTATTGACGGCGATGTTTTTCAAGTTGTTTTTAAAGGTGAAAACGGCAGGCAGGTTAGGGCTACTGCGGTTCCAGGCTTTGCGTTTGCTCAATGGAGTTTTGAACACAGAGAGCAGTTTAGATACAACCCAAACCGTCAAGAATTGGATGTTCGAAGAAACATTGTGCATATGGCAGAGTTTTATCCAGAGGCTGAAGAGCCTGGGGATGATTCTGATTATAATGAAGAGCCAGACGATCCACAGGATGATGATGAGCCAACTGAGCATGATCCTGATGTTGTTATTGATGGAGGCACAAACCATAGAGACATCCCTGATACTAGCGATTTTGCAAATTGGTTGGCAGAGGCTTTGGCTATATTGGCAGCGGGCGGAGAGATTCCACTTAGTCTTCGTCTTATGATAGAAGCATATTTTGCAATGATAGCATCTTAAGAGCCCTTGTATAAAAGGGTTTTTAAAGCAAACACATACATTTTGCTAGTAAATTATGGTTATCCTATATATAGAGTATGGGGTGACTATGCTAAAACAAAAGGAGAGAGAACACACTTATGGATTTAAGATGGGTTTACCCGTTGGGCTTATTGGGACTATTGGCACTGTTGGTGTTGATTTTGATATATGTACTAAAGCCTAATTATCAGCAAAAATATATTTCAAGCACACATGTTTGGAAATTAAGCCTAAAATACAGAAAAAAAAGAATCCCTATCAGTAAAATAGCCAATTTATTGATTATTCTTTGTCAAATCATGATTATTGTTATAGGTGCATATGCCTTGACTAGACCATTTGTAGCGGATGCTTTGCCTCCGCCAACAAATGAGGCGATTTTTATCATTGATTCGTCTGCAAACATGCTTGCTCATCATGATGAGGGGGATGTTAGGACAACTAGATTTAGCCGTGCAATTGAAGAAGCAAGAGAGCGTGGGCATGCTGTATTAGAAAATGACGAATATTTGACCATAATCTTGGCACAAAGCACTGCAGATGCTGTTGCAAGCAGATTAAGCGGCGCAGTAGGTGTAGCTACGCTTAATATGCTTATGGACAGTCTTTTGGCAGAGGGCGGTGAGACAGGTCTTCATGCGGGGGCTATATTTGGTGATGCTGATATTGATGCGGCTATGAGGCTGGCAGAAAACTTTTTAGAATTAAATCCTATGGCGGATGTTACACTGTTTACGGCGACTGCATTTGAGCAAGTGCCCAATGTCACTATAGTGGATGTATCAAGAATGGACAGTGATGAGCATGGTGTTTTTATAGAATGGAATGCAGCTATTTTGAATGCTGTGCCTGTTATGCTTGAAAACACATATAGGTTTATTGTAGAGGTGGCAAGCTTTAATCTTGACCAAAGCATGAGTGTAAACATCACTGTTTTTGGAGCAAGAGGTGCGGGGGCAAATTTTCCAGCAGGTGGGGTGGTGACGGCGTCTATCACCGAAATATTTAATGATGATGAAATAGTGACTATTGTGTTTGAGGTTTTTGGTGGCTTTAGAATTTATGCTTTTGAAAGTGCAATGGTATATATTCCAGTGTCTGACTCGTTTGCCTTTGATAATGAATTTTGGGTTTTTAGCGGTGGTTCAAACACTTTAAGAGTGCTTTATGTTACGCCAGCGGCAAGCGTTTTTCAAAGGGCTATGCTTATTGCTATGTCAAATGCACTGTCTCCTAGATGGAACATTGAGTTTGAGATTACTTCAGTGGCGGCAATGAATTATGCTAGTCGTATTCCTGAGGGTTTTGATTTTTATATCTTTGAATATCAAATGCCAGTTGATATGCCAACTGACGGGGCAGTATTGCTAATAACAGGTGGGCGTAGTTTTGGGCTAAGAGATCAAGCACCTGATGGGGCTGGTTTGGTTTTTGGAGATGTAATAAACAACGATGCTTCGCTAGATATGCCAGCAGAAAATAGATTGTTTGCATCAGCGCCTGGGCAGATTTTAAACATGGTTAACCCTGCAAATATTGTTGTTAATAGAATAAGACAGGTTGCTGCACCGCCAAGCTTTCAAACTCACCTATATTGGAGAGATGCTCAAGGTGGCGGCACATATCCAGCGTTGTTGGTTAGAAACGATGATGAGGCTAGAGTTGCAGTAAAAGCATTTGCTACGCTTTATTCAACCTTTGCATTAAGCCTTGAATTGCCTGTTATAATGTATAATCTTATGAATATTTTCTTTCCTGCGACATTGCAAAGATATGTGTATGATATTGGTGAGAGCTTAGTCTTTGATCAAAGCGATGCAATACTTAATGAAACTAGACCTAGTATTGAGTTGCTTCCGTATGGCTTGGATGCGGAGCATTATGGCTTGACTTTTGATTCATTCCCTTATAATATTGCTGCTACTAGATTAGGCATTCATACAATTACTCAATATATGTCGCCAGGCAGTTCTAGAAGAGTGACAGAACATTTTTTTGTGCGTATACCAAACTCTCAAAGTGATTTTAATCGTGAATTATCGTTTGAGCCGCCAAATACTCCAGAGCCACCTATGCTAGATTATGATATTTATATCTTTTTAGGGCTAGCATTGTTTGCATTGTTGTTTGTTGAAAGGTTGCTTGCAATGTCAAGAAGTTTTTAATTATTAGACAAATAAAGGGTATTAATACTCCAAGGCAAAGCCCTGGACTCCACTCCGCCCGCCTTTGGCGTAGTGTTCTGCGGCAGAGCCGCAGGGTATTAACCTTTGCTAGACCAGCAAAAATATCCTTGTTAAAACAAATATTTTTGCTCGGTTAATAAATTTTGAGAAGATGCCTTGTCTGTTGTGGCGAGGGGATTCATTAATTTTTAGGAGAGAATTATGTCAAATTTACAATTGGAATTTGGAACAGAATGGAGTGTGTGGCTTTGGTTATTGCTTGTCCCATTGGTTGCGGTCGCTTTAATATTGTTTTTTAGGATAAGTGCAAAGCAAAGAAAAACCAGATACCGCATTATTTCATTAACTCTGCATATCATGGTTGCTGTGCTAAGCGTGGCGATTTTGACGGGCATGACTTTTACTTATCAAATACCATATGAAGAAAACGAGCTTTTGATACTAGTGGATGTGTCACACAGCGTTAATTTTGATATTGATAGAGAGGGCATGGGTGCTGGGGCATTTTCTAATTCGCATATTTTCAGACAATCAGCACAAGGCAGGATGAGTACATTTGTTAGGTCGGCGATTGATGCAAATGAGGATGTTTTTAGGATTGGGGTAATTGCATTTGCTAGAAATCAGTCCTATGTCGCACCGCTAAGCAGCAATGGAGATGCTGTGTTTGAGCAATATTTGGATGCGATATTAAATTTGCCGTATTATTTGGATACTAGTGCAACAAACATTGCAGAAGCATTGCTTTTTGCAAGAGGGCAGTTTGAAAGCCCGCAAGCGGGAAGAAAAATCTTGTTGATTACGGACGGGCTAGAGACAGACGGTCATGCTAGGTCTGCTATTTCTGTGTTGACTGCAGAGGATATTAGGGTGAGCGTTGTGCATTTTGATGGTGATGATGCGGGTAATGAGGTGCAAATCAATCGTGTTAGGTTGCCTGATCATGCTATATCAGAGGGTGAAACAGTTGATATTTATATAGATTTTGAAAGCAGTGTTGCTGGAAATGTTGGTGTGACTATCTACAACAATAATGTTGCGTCGGCACCTGTGACTATTAATTTGCCAGTAGGGCTTTATTCTAGCTCTATAAGACACACATTCCATACATCAGGCGCACAGCAGCTTTTCATAAGAGTGGACAGTGCCAACGATGCGATTACGCAAAACAATCAGTATTATTTGTATTTTTTCATAGATGTTTTTGATACTATTCTTATTATTGATAGAGATGGTGAAGGTGCACGCTTGCATGAATTGTTAAATCTAGATGATGGTGATCAAGTGGGCAGATTTAGCACACCAGTAGAGCATATGAGCATAGACAGCCCTTATTTGCCTAGCAACCTAAGAGAGATGTCTAGATTCCATCAAATTGTGTTAGTAAACATAGCAAACAGCGATATGCCAGCAGGCTTTGATAGATTGCTTCATGATTATGTTTATCAATTGGGCGGCGGACTTTTGAAAGTAGGCGGTGAAACTAGCCCTGGCTCTGAGATAGCACATGCTTTTGATGAAGAGGATCTAAATCCTGGCGGAGTCCCATCACTTTTGCAACAAATGCTTCCTGTTGAGGCGGTTGATTATTATCCTCCGCTTGCACTTATGATCGTAATTGACGTATCGGGAAGTATGCTAGCACAAGACAATTTGCCTCATGATATGAGATCAAGGATGACCCTAGCAATAAATGCTGCGATAATTGCCATTGATTCATTATCTTATAGAGATTATGTGGGTGTGGTTCAGTTTTCTACTTTTTCACAATTAGTTGCACCATTGACTCCTGTGCCTCAAGCAGAAGGCGTAAGAAATTTAGTTAGAGCCTTGACTGCAGGTGGTGGAACAAATTATGCTCCTGCTTTGAGACTAGCAAATGAATATTTGATGGCACCTAGAAATGTGCAAAATAGACATATCATGTTTATCACTGATGGTGATCCTACGGATAATTGGCCTGGTGACCCGTTTGGGGTTATAGAGCCTGCTTTAGATGTAATAAGAAACAATGAAATTACGCTATCAATCATTGCTATCATGTCAAATGATTTGCCGTATGCTAATAATGTTGAAAGAGTGTGGAACAGAGTGGCGCGACCTCCTCATTTGCCGCCAAGCCAGTGGCCATATAGATATGGGGGTCTTCATATAAACACGAATGTTGCAAATCTACCCAACTATATTTTGCGAGATCTTCAAATTGATGCTATTAGAAGAGTGCGTCATTATCCTTTTAGACCAGCTATTCACTCTCACACCATAGAAACCTATGGTATTGTCCCTGGGGATATTCCTTATTTGTATGGATTTTTTGGAACTAGGCTAAGGACAGATGAGACTGCAATCTCACGAGGGATAGTTATGCCGCTGACAGGGCCGTTTGGTGTTCCGCTTTATGCAAGATGGAGATTTGGAAACGGCAGAGTAGGGGCATTTATGACGGATTTAACTGGTGTGCCAGGGTCATTTTCAGAAACTTTTTTGGATCAAACTATAGATGATAAGGGCTTAACACTGGTTGAGAACATAATTAGGGCATTGTTGCCTAGTGAAGAAATTGAGCTTAGGGATATGCGTGCGATTCATGAGAGACAAAATTATACTGTGGCAACAACTATCCAAACTGTTGTGCCATTAGATGATATTCAAAACATATCAATGAGTGTTGAGGATGTGACGATTACTGATGGAACTTTTGTGGGTGGACAGGTGCTATTGGGCAGAAACCGTGCAGAAACCTTTTTTGTGCCTGTTGCTGTCCCGATGATGGGTTCGCCAAGAGTTAGCTTTGAGTTGCCTGTCACAGGGGTGTTTAGGGTGACTACAGTGCAGACAAGTTTTGATGGAACGGCATTGACACATATAGAATATCTGACCTTTTCTTATTCTAGTGAGTTTGATATGTTTGCAGATAGGTATGTTGGGTTGGCATTGTTAAATGATCTTGCGGACAGAGGCGGCGGTATTATGGCACTCCCTAATGTAAACCCTGGCTTTGTGCGTGATTATGTGCAGACATATACGATGTCTGAATTTAATCCAAGGACACTGTTTTTAATATTAGTAATAGCTTTCTTCTTGATTGATATTGCTGTTAGAAAATTCAAGTTTAAATGGCCGTGGGAGATTATTAGAGACAGAAAGATAAAAAAAGCACTGCAAGGAAACAAACCTGGTGCAGCGTAGTATGTTATTAGCAAATAATGAAAAATTAATAATGAAAAATAGTTGCTAGTCTTAATTTTAGTTTTTCATTTGTTAAAAAAATATTAATAAAAGGAGATTGTTATGAAAAAAACAAGCACAAACCAAAAAAGAAAAAATGTCCTAAAGCTGTTTTTGTATGCCATCATTGTTATGAGTATGCTAATCGGCACTGTTGTGGCATTTAGTGCCTGTGAGGGACGACAAGCCTTGGATACTCCTGATGAACTAGGTTTTAATCTAGCATCAAGAAGGTTTTCATGGGAAGAAGTTCCTTATTCTACGGGTGGCTATTTGGTTAGAGTAGTAGGTGACGGTGCATCAAGATATTTTGAGGTTAATGAATTTGATGCAACTGTTTATGTATGCACTAGGTGCGGTCATATCATTTATGAGGATTTTAGGGATCAGCCTCCTATGATTTGTCCAGAATGCTCGGCAAATTGTGAGACTCCGATAGAGTATGCTGACATGTGTGAGATTTGCAATCCTATTGAAAGCCCGTTTGAAGCTAGAACAAGGTATGGCAATCCTCCTTGGATTGACTTGCCATGGCTAACTCCAGGTGCATACAATCTTTATGTTAGGGCACTGACTATTGACACTACTTTTTTTAGAGATTCTGAATGGTCGGTTAGATTTCCTATCTATATCCCTACAATATCTGGCATGAGCTATCGCCGCATCAACAACAATACAGAGTATGAGGTTGCAGTGCTGTCAGAGGTTAGAAATATTGTTGTAATTGGTGCATATCACAACGGCTTGCCTATCACTAGCATAGGCAACAATGCGTTTGCTGGTGCGTTTGCAAATCATGTAAATAGAGTAGTAATCGGACCTAATGTGACTAGAATCGGCGACAACGCTTTTGCGGGTGCTAGAAATTTATCAGAGGTAGAGTTTGTTTCTAACAATACCATGCAATATATCGGCAGAAGGGCTTTTCATGGTGGCATAGCACTGACAGGCATCAATCTGCCTGATTCAATAGAGCATATTGGTGATGCTGCATTTGGCGGAACCAGTCTTGTTAATGTGATACTTCCTGCAAGTTTAAGGGCTATTCCAGTGCAGCTTTTTGCAAATGTTTTGACATTAAATAGTGTAGTAGTTGGTCGCAATGTGCAAAGAATTGGTCAACATGCTTTTAGCGGAACTATCAGTCTAAATCAGCTTGTTTTGCAAGGCACAGCTATGCAGCCTAGTGAATTAAGAGAGATTGAGAGGCTTGCATTTATGAATTCTGGCATCGCTCACATAAGCTTGCCGTATGGTTTAAGAAGAATAGATGGCGAAGCATTTGCAAATGCAAGACACCTTGCAAGCGTTGATATTCCAAGCAGCGTTGTAAACATTGGTTTTAATGCATTTAGAGCTACGGTACTTTGGGATAATAGCGACAATGCTTATGGATTGGTTTATGCAGATAATTGGTTGGTGGGCGGACATGATAATACTATCACATTTGCAACAGTTTTAGAAGGCACAGTAGGTATTGCAGAGCACGCATTCAGAGGCTTTAGGTCGCTAGCGGATATTAGGTTTCCTGATTCATTGTTGTATATCAATCATGGGGCTTTTGGTGAGACACGCCACAATGCACAAAATGCGGTTGTTTTTAATACTGCTATATGGCAAACTGCAATGTCAAACATAATGAACCCTACTGTTTTTGCTGGCGACTTAGAAGGCGGCAACAATATTTGGTTAATTCAAAGTACTTTTTTTGATAGGCAATATATACGGCTGCCTGCAGGCATTGTGGGTATTGCTTCAAGGGCTTTAAGTGGACACACCCAATTAAACAGGATTGTTTGTGCTGATACTGAGGCTGGAAATGCACATGCTGGTGAGGATAGAATTCCGTTTATTCCACTGACTGTTAGAAGCATAAATGAATATGCGTTTTCTAGAAATGTTTCATTAGAGGGCATTAGGTTGCCTTATGGCTTAAAGCATATTGGTGATTTTGCGTTTTATGGCTGCGGCAGTCGCACGGTGGATTGGGATCCTGTTTTGCAATCAAATGTTGCAATATATACTGGCATATCGTGCTTTGAAATTCCTGAAACGGTGACTAGCATTGGCAGATTTGCATTTGGTCGTATGCACAACCTAAGAGAAATGACAGTGCCTTCTAGCCTAAATAGAATCGTTGACGGGATGTTTTTCAACAACAGAAACCTGCACACAGTGCATATTCCGCAAGGCGTAGTAGGTATTGGAGAGCAAGCGTTTTCTTCTACTCCTAGCTTAAGAAACATTGGTGTATCTGATGGTACAGCTGATTTAGATGGAGTAGTTATTCCAAATACTGTGACAACAATAGGGCGAAGAGCGTTTTTTAATTCGGGTGCCGCAAATATTACATTGTCTACTAGCTTGACTTATATTGCGGATGAAATGTTTAGATATGCAGGTTTGGGCAATATTGTTATACCTTATGGTGTGACAAGGATAGGATATGCTGCATTTAGACTATCGGGCATAACTGGGATATCACTTCCAACAACATTAAGGGTGATAGAGGACCAAGCGTTTTTCATGACAGATCAGCTAACAGCTATCACCATCCCAGAGGGTGTGGCATCTATCGGCAACAATGTTTTTCAAGGTGCATGGAGACTTACTAGCATTAGATTGCCAAACTCACTTAGGACAATAGGTGAATTTGCTTTTGCTCAGCTGCAAGGTATATCAAGCATGGATATTCCAGAGGGTGTGACGCACCTAGACAGATATGCTTTCTTTGGTGGGGCTAGCTTAAGGCATGTTACATTGCCAAGCACTTTGATTAGTATTGGTGACTATGCATTTGCTAGAAACAGGGGATTGACAAGCATAACTCTAGGACCAAACATAATAGGCGTGGGATCACATGCATTTTTTGATAATGTTCGCATGACTATTTATACAGATAGGCCATGGCGTGCTCCACACTGGTCACCGTTTTGGAACTCAGGGCATCGTCCTGTTGTGTGGAACAGTGTGGTAAATGAATACAATCAAGTGGTGGCTGTCAACATTAGAAATGAAGTTAATGAGGACGGGACAATTTCACCAATAGGCATTGCCAATGCGAATAGACTTATGCCAGGACCAAATGACGGGCATTATAGACCACTTATGGAAAGAGAAACTGATGCTCAAGGCAATTATATAATTGATGAATATGGCAACTATAATTATGTGCCAGTGACGGAAAGAGCGGTTGATGATCAAGGCAGACCTGCTGTAGATAGTGCGGGCAACCCTGTGTATGTAGTTGTGCAAGAGTGGGTTCCAGATCCTATTGCTGAAGTGGGAGCGCCGCTTGGAAGAGGAAGAATCTTTTTGGGCTGGTCAATGATAGAGGGTGGTAGCGTGCATTTTAGTGCGCAAGACAAGGTTGATCCTGATCCGTTGCGTGCACCATCAGATGGTATGACATTGTTTCCTGTTTGGCAAGAATTAACCTATAATGAGTTTATTTTTGAAACGAACGGCGGGACTTTTGTGTTTAGAAGAGTGGTTACTGAGCTTAGGATATCAGGGTATATGATTTTCATGGTGCCAGCATTTAGTGATGTATCAAGACTTGCGGATGAAGGTGGAGCGTGGAGATTTGCGGGCTGGTTCTGTCGTGAAACTGGTGAGCAGGTGGTGTTTAATGGTGAAAATCCGTTATATTCTCTTGAGGCTAGAGCAACGCCAAGAAGAATTTATGCTAGATGGATTAGATAATTGCAGATAGATTTTTATGTGAAACAATTCATATAAATAGACCTCCTTAAAAAGGAAGCACCGACAAAGCCTGTTGGTGCTTTCTTTTTTTTGTGATGAGGGTGTTTTTTAAGATAATCTATTGATAACAAACCTTGTAGGGGTGGCATTCTGTTGCTTGCAAAACGCACATTTAGTGTTAACTCTTTTTAAAAGCATGTTCTATAGGCGACCACAGGTTGCCACTACGAGGTTCTTAAAGCTAGGCTAATCCATGTGATAGTCATGTTTTGCAATAAGATTGTCTTGTGATTTTTGTTGTTGCTTAATTTTTTAAATTTGTCTTTAAAATGCTTGTTATTTTGTTTGAAGTGTGTTATATTATTAATATTAGATTCTAAATTAATATCAGATTCTAAATTAATATCAGATTCTAAAAAATAACGGAGGAAACAAAAAATGTTTTTAAATAATTTAGCTTTTGTGGGGGGCAACGGCAACCCTACTATGTTTATCATCATTGGTGTGGTGATTGTCTTAAGTGTGGTGATTACTTTATTTAGGTTTAGAAGAATTGCCAACATGAGAAACAATCAAGACCGAAATCAGCAGTGGGGGCAAGGCAACATGCAAAACAACCAGTGGGATAATAATGGAAACCAATGGGGTGGCAATGGACAGCAAAACCAGTGGAATGGTGGTGATCAAAACAATGCATGGGGAAACAACAACATGCAACAGCAACAAGGCATGGGCACTCAAGGGCAGCCATTAAACAACAATATGGATGGGTGCAGAAATTGCGGTGCGGCAATTGATCCAAACTTTAGCGTGTGCGGAAGCTGCGGGCAAGCTAGATAAACTCTTGTTGTACTATCACCAAGACTTATTGGCATGGTGGTCGCAAAGCACAAAGCTAAAAGATTTTAGCCGTTTAAAAAATTACTATCAAAGGTTTGCTTGCACTAATAAAAAATATTACTATAATTTAGCTTAAAATCGCACATACTATTTTGTATGGAGCGCCTTGAAAATATTTTAAGCAAGATGGCAACTCCCGAGACACTTAATGTGCGGGAGTTTTTGTTTTTGGATAAAAAAGCTGTCATTGTTCATCACCCTGATATCACGGATTCGGATGTGGTTTTTAGGGCTGTTTTGGCAATGCAAAACTTTGTGCTAGACAAGGATACTAAAATTGATAGCCTTAAGCAAATCATGGACAAAGTGCTTTTTTCGGCAGAGATTAAAGAGGCAGAAGAGGACATTTTGTCAGAGATTTTGCTAGGCGATGCGGTGATTATTATAGACGGGATAGAGGGGTATTTGGTTATTTCGGCAAAGAAATGGGATAAAAGGGGAGTGAGCGAGCCGCTTAATGAAACGGTGATAAGAGGCCCAAAAGAGGGGTTTATTGAGGATTTTAAGACAAACATATCCCTTGTGGCAAGGCGGCTTAAGACACCAGATTTAAGCATTGAAAAGATGAAGATAGGGCGGCGGGGCAATGTAAATGTTGCATTGCTATCAATAAAAGGCATTGTGTGTGACAAATTGTTGTCGCAGATTAGGGACAAATTAAACGAGATTGACATAGACAGCATATTAGACAGTCATTATCTTTTATCTCACCTAGAGCCGCACCCGCACTCACTTTTCAACCAAATCGGCATTACAGAAAAACCCGATGTAGCCTCTGCCCGCCTTTTAGAAGGGCGCATAGCCATCATAGTTGACGGATCGCCCACTGTGCTGACACTCCCGTTTCTTTTGATAGAAGACTTTCAAAGCCCTGAGGATTATTATTCAAGAGGCACATTTGCATCCTTTATTAGACCCATACGCTTTATTGCCCTCATTTTAGCCGTGCTTTTGCCAGGATTGTTTGTAGCCCTTCAGGTGTTTCACCACAACATATTGCCGTCTAATTTTTTAATAAACTTGCAAAATGCAACCAAAGCCATTCCGCTTAGACCTTTGCCTGAAATGCTGCTTTTATTATTGTTGTTTGAAATAATAAAAGAGGCAATCTTGCGAATGCCACGAGCAATAGCCATGGCAATAGCCATCGTCACAGGCATAGTGCTAGGCGAGGCGGCAATGTCAAGCGGGCTGTTTTCTGCCCCTGGATTGTTGATCACTGCAGCGTCTACTGTTGCATTGTTTACTGTGCCTAACCAAGTTCCTATAGCTAGCTTGCTAAGACTAGTGTTTGTAATTCTAGGCGGCTTGTTTGGAATCTTTGGGCTTGCAATCGGTGCTGTGTTTTTGCTAGCAACGCTTGTCAATTTTGACAGTTTCAACGCACCATACCTTGCCCCTATATCGCCGCTAGTCTATCCTGACTTAAAGGATTCGTTTTATTTTAAAGGAACAGGCGATTGCACGACAAGACCATATTCATTGCCAGGAAAAAACAAGAGGAGGATGGACAATGACAAATGATAGCTTGTGCGGCATTGGCTAAGCTATGTTATTTGCGCATTAAAACAACATGACTATTTCAGTTAAACAATTTGCATTTTTGACATTTTTAATCATGATAGGGCAAAAGCTGATTATTTTGCCTGCCTTTTTGATGAACAGCAGCGGCAGAGACGGGTATATTAGCTTGCTTGTGATGTTGCTCTTAGAACTTGTGATTGTGGCGGCTATTATGTTTTCTATTAAGAGGACAGATAAAAGTTTTTTTGAGCTTTTGGATAAAGGACTAGGAAAGATAGGGGGACGCATAATAGCGGCGGTGATGCTGGTGGCTATGCTTATAAAAATTTTGCTGGTGATAAGTATAATAAGGATATTTTTCAATTCTATTTTTGAGCAAAACCTAAGAGACTGGCTAAGCATTGCGGCGGTGTGTTTTTTGATGTTTTTTATTGCATCTAAATCGCTTAGAGGAATTGGGCGGTTGGGTGAAATAATTTTTCCGCTTGTTGTATTTGCTTGTCTTGCACTAGCATTTTTATCTATCAAAAATTTTAGACCGTCATTGCTACTGCCCATATTAGAGGGCGGCGTGCGGCCTGTTTTTAGCAATCTTTGGATTTATCCTTTGTGGTTTTTAGACATTGCTGTGATGGTTGTTTTTGTAGGAAGAGTAAAAGGGCGAGTGCTTATAGAGGGGGGGAGCGGCGGCAAAAAGCATTTGATGAAGGCAGGGCTGATAGCAGCAGGGGCGGCAAGCTTAGTTGCTTTGTTTTTGAGTTTGGTGTTGTTTATGAATTTTGGGGATGTTCCGCATTTATTGGATTATAGGACAAATGTGAGTGGATTACTACTTTTTTCTAGCAGCAGCTATAGGTATGGGCGGTATGATATTCCGCTGTTTTGCTTGTTTATATTGTCATTGTTTGTGGTGCTGGGGCTGTTTTTTTATAGCTTTGTTAGGCATGTGTCATATATTGTTAAGACGGACAAGCATACTAATGTGGCTGCGGTGGGGAGTGTGGGGATTTTTGTGACGCTATTGGCATTTTTTAATGCAGAGCATACGCTGTTTAGTTTTTCTATAGGATGGGTAAGATTTTTTGGACATTTTAACAATATTCTTGTGCCGCTTTTGGTGCTGGTGTTGGCTGTGATGGTGAGCAAAAAGATAAACAAGGATAAGGATGTTGGTATATCAAAGCTTTGATGGAAGTAAGAACAAATTAATTAAAAATGAAAAATGAAAAGTGAAAAATGAATGACGGTGTAAAATAAAAGAATTAAAATTAAGCCACCATAATTTTTCATTTTTCAATCTTCATTTTTCATTAACCGAGCAAATTTTCTTAGCGATACAAGGGAAAATTTGCGACCGCCAAAAATGGTGTTATACCCCGCAGCTTAAGCTGCGGAACCATGCCGCCCTTGGCGGCATGGGGATCCAGGGCTCTGCCCTGGGGTATAATACCTAATTTATTAATTACTACTATAAAAGGTTTGACTAGATAACATGGGAGATTATATGAAAAAACGCAAAGAGAAATTAAGATGGATAAAAATTGTTGTGGCATTAGGGCTTGTCTTAATGCTGTTGTCTCCGTTGCCTGTATCAAGCCCACAAATTCATATGAGTGCATTAAGCCTTGCAATAGGCATAGATTATTCAGAGCACGGCGTCAAGGCACTAGCACTTGTCTATCTTCCTATAGTGGGAGGCGGCCCTTTGTATGCAGGCGATGTAGTAGAAGCAGAGGGGCAAAACATAGCAGAGGCACTTGAAAACATCAATATTTTGCTGGGCAGAAGAGTAGAATATATGCACTGCGGACTGTTGGTTTTGGGCAAGGATTATGCCAAAAACGGAGTAATAAACGACCTAGAACACCTTATCATAACAGGCACTGTTTCGCCCACGATAAATGTCGCACTTGCAACCACCGACGATGCTAGGGCGTTTTTAGAGGCTTTAAATGAATACTCCAACCGCATGACGCTTTCAAACCTTTTTAAATACACTGTTTCTGGTGCATTGTCGCACTCAAACAATTTGCTGGATTTTATTAGAGACAGCCATTCTAGTTCAGGTGCAAGCGTGATGGCAGCGTTTGAATTAAGTGGTGGCGAGGATGCTGGTGAGGGCGGCATAACCAATGAGGGGGAAGAGGATGAAACAGAGGATGAAGCAGAAGGTGAGGAAGAGGGCAATGAGGGAAGTGAGGATAATGAGGGAGGCGAGGACAATCAAAGAAAAGAGGAGTTTTCATATGATGTAGAGTCGGGGCCGTTTGGACCAGGCATGATAGCTCCTACTGAATTAGATCCAATAGCCTTGCAGTTTGGCGAGGGCAATGACAGGACTTTAATCAAAAATATTAATAATACTGCCATTTTTAAACATGGCAAATTGGCAAGCATTTGGACAGGGGAAGAAAGCAGAGGGCTTGCATGGGTGGATGCAAACACTAGCAGTGCAGTTGTTTATTTAAGGCAGACTCCGCTTAAGATGAATCGCAAAAAAGTGAGGACAAGGACAAATATTTCTGACGGCAAGGCGACATATAATTTGCGATTAGATATTAGGTTTTCACTTTTGGATATGCGTTTTTTAAACAATGGGCCGCTGTTAGATGAGAGTGAGTTTAGTATGATTGAAGAGGCGGCGGCACTAAAAATTGAGAGTGAGATTTATCGTGCATACCTAGCAAGCAAAAGAGATGGGGCGGATGTATTTTTGATAGAGGACAGCTTTTTTAGAAGAAACCACCGTGAGTATAGGCGACTAAAAGATGCGGAGTTTGATTTTTTGATGGATACGGATTTTAATATAGAGGTAAGAGTGAGGATTAGTTGATAATGGAAGCAAAATCGCTTGACTTTTTATGGGCAGCTATTTTATAATGCAGGTGTGGCAATGGAGTTAGTTAAAATTTCACAGGATAGATATCATGATTTTCGTCTTAAGGCAATTTTTGATGCGTGCAAATGGGACCTTTGCGTAAACGACAAAAATACATTATCTGAATATGCTATTGTGCTAGATTATGAGGATTATCAGCTATTAAAAAATGCCACTAACAAACTATCTAGAGAAACCATTGATGCAGAGCTATTTTTAAAAGACAATAAGGATTGTATCAAAAACTTGGCACTGCCAAGCCATATAATAAAACAGCTAAGCAAATTTTCTAACTATGATCAGTCTAAGCATATTAGACTGATGAGATTTGATTTTCATCCGACTACAAACGGCTTTAAAATCAGTGAGGTAAACAGTGATGTTCCGGCAGGCTTTGCTGAGGCTAGTGCGCTTAATGAGATTGCATTAAATTATATTGACAATAGTCATGATTTTTTTGCCCCTAAAAACTTTTCTGACCAGCTTGTTTTGAATATAAAAACGCACATGCACGCACAAGATTATATAGCTTTGATTCATTGCACGGCATATTCTGATGATAGACAGGTTGTAGAATATATAGGGAATGCACTTAAAAAAGAAGGGATTATGCCTATTTATTTAGGGCCTGACAGCATAGCGTTTGAAGATAAAAAGGCTGTTAGCTTGCAAAAATATAGCCAGCATAGTTTAGGTGGCATGATAAGAGTTTTTCCTATAGAGTGGCTTGTGGACTTGCCTAAAAAAATTAAATGGGACGGCTTTTTTGATACTATCACAATGTGTTGCAATCATGCCATTGCAATTTATGCACAGACAAAAAGGTTTCCGCTTGTTTTTGATGCTTTAAAAAAGCGAGGCTTAGTATTTGATGCGTGGGAGCAGTTTTTGCCAAAAACCTATGATCCTAGAGCCGTCAAAAAACGCATTGATTCAAGTATGATTATAATAAAACCAGCGCTTGGGAGAGTGGGCGAGGACATAACAATAGATGGTACGATGCCGCAAAAAACCATTGCCCAAATAAAAAAGCTAGCTAAAAGGTATCCTAAGGATTTTGTCGCACAGGAAAAATTTGAAAGCGTGCCTTTAGCCGCAGAGGACAAGAGTTTGTATCATGCTTGCATAGGTGCTTTTAGTATAAACGGGGAGTTTGCAGGGTTGTATGGGCGGCTTAGCCCCAGTCCAAGAATGGATAGGGATGCTATTGACACACCTGTTTTGGTTAGGACGAGGGGGGATAATGATGAATGAAAGAGGGGTTTTATTAATTAAAAATGAAAAATGAAAAGTGAAAAATTAATGAGTTTCTTTAAATTTAATGGGTAAAGTGGGTGATGTTGGATTTTGTGTGAGCCCGTAGGGGCGTTCACCGAACGCCCGAGATAGACCACATTTTTTGTAGGGGCGGTCGGGACACCCACCCAATATGTTGGACATAACCTATGTTTGCGAACCCCGTAGGGGCGACACCCTGTCGCCCGTGTATCGGTTAGAATAGCAGCACGGGCGAACACAGTTCGCCCCTACGGGGTTGTACACGCACCAACATCACGGGCGTTCACCGAACGCCCCTACAAGACCCATATACAGCCAAACATCATATATATTGCAAGGTTACACAAACATAGCATCCTGGGCGACCGATGGCTATCGCCCCTACATAATACTTAAAAATTTTTGGGCTATTGTTTTTTTAAAAAAAGATAGCAAGGAGAAAAATATATGGAATACAGACAGCAATTATTCAACATTTGGGCACCGCAAGGGGGCATTTGGACACAGTTTGCCAAGCCTGTTTTGTTTTATTCAATTGACCAGCAAAGAAGCGGAGTGTTGCCTCCTGTGCCCATATCCTATGTGACACAAGGAGAGACGGGCACGGCAATAATTTTGGACACTCCTGGGGCACTTGCCATAGAGGAGAGTTTGTCACTTGCTAGACTAGGGTTTAGACCTGTTCCGCTTTTTAATGGAAACTCTGCACAAAGCGGGCAGATTGAGCTTGTAGAAACAGCCTCAATAAAGACCGCCTTATGCTTTGGCGGCAGCATATTGCCTAGCCTAGCCATAAATCAGCATGCTGCTCCCGTGTTTTTGCTAGACTCTAATAGACTGCTAGACAAATATGCCGCCCCTGGTATGTTTGATAATCGCTGGAATATATACGCACATGATTTGCCTAGTGCAGAGTATTTTTTAAGAGCAGGCATCAAAAAAATCATTATCAGAAACAACGAGGGCAATATTTTGGCAGATTTAGCCCCGATATTGTTTGATTTTCAACAAAGAGGAATAGAGATTTTTGTTCAGCAATCTTCTGGGGCATGGCAGCAAAATGAGAATGAAATGGGTGGCATAGATGATGCTTCTGGATTTGAAGGGGATGCGGCAAGGGATTATGACAGCTTTGTGGCAGTGCATCCTTTGCATGTGCCCGTTAGGACTAGGATTAGCCAGCCTGGATTTTTTGCCAGGATGTTTGGAAAAAGGACATATAGTACAAAAAGCTGGAACTCTACTGGGGGCTGGGGAGGCTCTAAGCCTTGTCATGGCTATGGTGGAAAATATGGCGGCGGATATAGGGGCGGATATAGGTCAGGCGGGAGCTAAACAAAGGCAACATTATGCATTAAAAATGCATTGTTAAAACGCTTGACAGGTGGTTTTAAAATGTGTTATATTAGAGTCCTATCTAAAAATAAAATTTAGGAGGACTTTTTTTATGAGAGGCGGATCAAGAGGCGGCATGGGCGGAGGCTCACGCGGCGGAATGGGTGGCGGTTCAAGAGGTGGCATGGGCGGTGGTTCTCGTGGTGGAATGGGAGGCGGCTCTAGAGGTGGCATGGGTGGCGGCGGATCAAGAGGCGGAATGGGCGGCGGTGCTAGAGG
>Ga0209755_10002019_pt1 | contig 29092 bp, 25 predicted proteins | sample TergutCo191P1_FD_187301 | JGI IMG/M metagenome (GOLD analysis project Ga0209755, IMG submission 187301) | Cornitermes sp. P1 segment gut microbial communities from Petit-Saut dam, French Guiana - Co191P1 (SPAdes) (version 2) | ecosystem: Host-associated > Arthropoda: Insects > Digestive system...
TTTCAAACAGTTCCACCACTGTTTTGTTCTCTGGATAAGGCATTTGCGTTGCGTTAAAATCGTTTAAAATTTGATGCCGCTCTGACTTGTCGATAATTTCAATTTCGCTTATTCTTTGATTCAAGAAGATACTTGTACTATCAGTGATTTCATCAAGAATTAGATAATAACGAGCAATAAACTCCTGAACAAACTCGTCGTCCAGCACACCTTTTCTATAATTAATGCCGCCTATAATTGCTCCACCTGATTTTATCAAATCAAAGTCTATTGAGGCTCGACTAAATCCATTGTCAACCTCCTGAGAATGAATTTTCAAACCATTGATGGTGACAGTGCTTTCAGGGTTTTCTTTATAGTTAAACAGCAGTTGATAAATTGGGCTGTCCCCGCGCTTTTGATAGGCATCTTTCTTTTCAAAGTTTCCTAAAAAATTTTTATAAGAAGCTCTTGCAAAATCTGCGAATGTAAGGAATTCGTTGACGACGGTTCTGACGGGGAGAATGTCAACAAAGCACCCAACCATCGGCTGCACCTGTGCTAAATCTCTTCCGGATGTAATGACTCCTGTCATGAAATCTTTTTGCATAGAGTATTTGTAGATAAGCAGCTGCAATGCCGAAAAATAGATGCTAAAGACGGTTACTTTTTCTTTTTGAGCAATCCGTTGGATTTTGTTTACCACATCGGCACTGATATGGATATCTTTTCTGAGGGCTATCTCATCAAAATGAGTCAGACCTTGTTCTTCTTTCAAAAGATCCAATGAAAAGTCAGCACCATCCAATTGTTCATTCCAATATTTTTTTGCTAACTCTGCACTTAGTGGCTCAGCTTCTTTACTACGTTCCCACCACGCAAAGTCTTTAAATTGGATGGATAATGGTTGTTTTTTGTTTTCTATACCATTGTATTTATTATAGCAGTATTCAAGAGTTTCGCCCAAAACAACACCTATACTCATGGCATCACCTACAAGATGATGCATGACGAGTATTACAGTCCAATCTTCCGGAGCTGTGCAGATAAGCGCGGCCCGTATGAGTGTATCTTTTTCTAAGTCAAAGGGAGTTCTTGCCAGCTTGTTCATCATTTCTTCGATTATAACATCCCTATTACAAGACTTATCTGAAAAGTCATGCAACTCGGGCTTAAATGACATCTCTTCATCGATCTCACAATAGAGTTCTCCGCGGTCTTGCTTGAAGTGTGTTTTTAAAATTTCGTGCCTGTCAAAGGTTTCTCCAAGCGCCTCGATAAACCAATTCATATGCGCATTTCCCTGTATTCTTGCAAGTCCGATTATATTATAAATTGTCGCATCAGGATTTATATTATTTGCAATCCAGATTTTTTCTTGCGCAAATGTAAGGGGATAACGATTGCTTTCCAACTTAATGGATTCAATCCTAGGTTCGCCCCGCGCTTGCTGGAGCTGTTTCTCCCTTAAAAGCTTTTCCAACATGACCCTTTTCTCAGGTGACAATCGGCTAAGTTTGTTGTCCACTTTACTCATATGATTATTCCTTTCGCTTCTCTCGGTCATCACCAACGAGCATCTCTGCGATTTCCCCTTCTGGTATACTTTCTAATTGTTCGAGCAACATATCCAACTCGTCTTCTGAAATTTCTTCAATTAAGTCTTCTATAGTGTTTAATTCTAACAAAGTGCCCAATTGGGCTGTAACTTTTTCAATCTGGATCCTCAAGCTCTGACTGCTTAAAAGGTCAATAACGGTGAGATTAACGCCAAGCCTCAATTCAATTTTATTTCTCAATTCGGTAGCGACCATAGAGTCAAGACCCAGTTCAGGCAAAGTTTTTTCCATTTCAATGTCTTCGTACTTCATATGCAAAGCTTTGGCCACAATATTTATCATTTGTTCTTCTAAAAGCTGTATTCTTGACTCTTTTTCCGTTGAAATATAAGCCTCTTGAAACTCTCTAAGGATTTCGGCATCTGTTTTCAACTCGGTTTCACCTTCTGCCAGACCTTTTTCCAACCACTCGTTTAAATATGGAGTTCGGCTTTTAGCACTTGCTTCTTTAAATGCTTGCCAATCTGCTTCTAAAACAGCTGTATAAGGGATATTTTGGTTAATTAGCCGCTCTAGTGTCTGAATCCCTCTTTCTGCGGATATTGGTTCTAAGCCTTTTTTTCTATAAACGCTCATTAAGTTTAAATCCTTGATCATCCCAACTTCCCAAGGACCCCAGCCTATACTTAAACCGGCCAAGCCATTTTTTCGTCTATAGGCAATAAGTCCGTCTAAAAATGCATTAGCAGCTGCATAATTAGCTTGCCCTGCCGAAGCAATTAGAGCAGCGACAGATGAAAAAACTACAAAGAAATCTAAAGGTTGATTTTCAAAATATTTATGTAGCAACCAATTAGACACGACCTTAGTTTCATAAACATCATCAAAGAGCTCCTTAGACATTTGTGAAATGAACATGTCTCTTACAATGCCCAGTGTACTAATCACACCACTGACTTCTTTTATTCTTTCGGAGTTTTCAACAAAATATTGTTCAACAGCATTTTCGTCTGAAAAATCCAGTGTATCAACGGTTACAGTTACGCCTTTGTTTTCAAGGCTTTGAACAAATTCGATTCGTTGCTTCACTTTGTCGTCAAGGTTAACATCTTTCCACTCTGACCGATCCGGCAAACTAACTCTTCCCAGTAAAATTAACTTCTTTGCACCTTTATCTGCCAACCAAGTTGATACCAATTTTCCCAGAGCGCCAAATGCCCCAGTAACCATGTAACTCCTCTTTTCATTCATATGGACAGGTAGCGGCTTGGTCAGGTGTTCTGTGTTTTTTAGCCGGGCACCATATCTGCGACCAAGGCGGTAGGCAATCTGATCCTCTTCATCGCCATACAGGGTTTGCATAGCCAGTTGATTTAAGCTCTCTTCTACTGCTTTTGGATCTAAGTCAACAATTCCGCCCCATAAACTGATGTACTCTTGGTTTCCAATTAATCTTCCGGTTCCCCAAATAGCATTTTGCATAATTTCGGGTTTTTCCCCGGGAAAAATAGCATGCGCACCTCTTGTAACCAGCCAGAGCTTGGGCGCGTCATCACTAGCAGCCACGGCCTTTAGCAAACTCAGCACTGTATAGACACCGATTGTGCCAGCTTGTGAAACATTTTTGCTGCTTATTTCATTATTTTTTGGTAAGTCAATGTTCCAAAAATGAAGAATTCCTTTAATTGGGGTTGTATCTTTTATCGTGTTGTATAGCAGCAGCATATCATCGTCATTATTTAATCTAACAGTAGCTTTTTGCTGCCGGGAATCAATAGATAAATCATCTCCCAACGTCACTTGGAAACTTAATTCGCCCAGCTGGTTTAAAACATTTGCATATTGCGCACCTATGCCGCCTTTATCGCCTAAGATAAGCCAGCTTCCGGACTGTGATTCTTTTTCAAACGATTCAATTTCCCCAAGCTCTAGCCATTGTAAGTTATAAAGCCAAGAGTCCAAAACCTTTAATGGAACAAGCTGTTTTGCGTTTTCAAGAGTTTGTACTTTAAAACCTTTGATAGCTGCGATAAGATTGCCAGCGCGGCTATAAAGGTGAATATCACTTTTTGTATGGGTATCAGTTCTTTCTATTTTTTGACAATGCACCCACATTTCATCTGTTAAATGGCTATGCAATAAAAATTCGTCAACACCAACCGGTAGCCTGATATCAAACCCAGCGTCACCACTTGCTGTTTTAGCCGCCGCAAACTCCAACGCGATGGTTCCTTGAAAGCAGGTATCTAAAATTCCTGGATAGATTTCATAGTCATCTGCAAAACCCGCTTGCGGCATGGTCAATTTAGATAATGCCTCATCTTCTCCAATCCAGATGTTTTCAATATTTGCAAATGTATTGCTATAACTAAAGCCTGAACTATTAAAATTTCTATAAATATCTTCTTTTCTGAATTCTGCGACCTTCCCAGTGATTTTCGTTTTCAATGCGTCTATGTCCACATGCTTTTGGGCACCGAAATTTTGCGCTTGCTTAAAAATACCTTTAGAGACCAATTCGGGATTGTCAGGATTTGAAACATTGTAAATAACAAATGTACAGTGCAGTTCATCAAGAGAAATCTGCAACTTCGTTGACTTGTTCGCCTGAATAAATACAGCTTTTAAAAACTCTACATGCTCTAGGATATAAAATCCCTTTCCGTAATATTCATTTGCCAGCTGTAAAGCCATTTCAATGTAACCTGCCGCCGGAAACAAGGGATTTCCGCCGACGCAATGATCTTCTATAAATGGCACCAATTCTTTTTTTAACTCCAATTCCCAAGTGGGTTGAGCGGTCAACAATTTTTTTCCAAGCAAAATACGATCGTATAGACCTAGCCGCCTAATTGCATTGAAAGAAGCTTCTCTCCAATAAACTTCTCGTTGCCATGCATAATGAGGTAATTTGATATAGTTTCCATTTTCAGGATAAATAGCTGTCAAATCGCTTAAAATATTTTCAGTGTAAATGGTCGCCAACGCATTATAAAATGTTGCTTGTTCAGCTTGTTTACGATTCAACGAACTGATAAACACCCCATCAACTTTCCTTTCAGCGCACATTTCCTTTAAATAATGCGTCAATGTCGGATGCGGACCGATTTCCAAAAACTTTGTATAACCTGCATCAAGGATTGCAGTTACAGCGTCTGCAAAATAAACGGCATAGCGAACGTTGTTCCACAAGTAGCTGCTATCAATCTGATCCGTCACGTACTGTCCTGTTGATGTTGAATAGAGCGTTGTTGTCGGCATATTAAATGTAACTCCAGAAATACCAGTCATAAAATCATCTTTAATCTCTTCCATATAATGGCTGTGAAAAGGTACCGTTACATCAAGAAATTTATTAAAGATACCTTGTTGTGTTAAATGCTCGCCAACTTTCTCAAGTTCTCTTTCTTCCCCGACAATGGTAGTGCCTGAGTGACTGTTAATCGCAACAATGTCAACTCCTTCATAGTTTGAAATAAGTTCCTTTGAAGCTTCTTTTGAAATACTAATAGCCATCATTTTGCCTTTGCCTGTGAGCCTTTGTTGCAGGCTGCTTCGGTAGTAGATTACTTTAATAGCGTCTTCAAAGCTTAGAACTCCAGCATTGTAAAATGCCGCTATTTCGCCAGCACTATGCCCTAAAATGACATCCGCTTTGACCCCTTTTGATTCCCACAGCTTAATTAAGCCATACTGAAGCACAAAGTTTGCCGGCTGTGCAAGTTTTGTATAGCTCATTTCAGATACGTCCTCATCGGCACACATAGCCTCAATTAATGACCAATCAGCATGTTTAGAAAATTCTTTATCGCACTTTTTGACAGCATCCATAAAAATTGGTTCCGTTGCCATAAGTTCGCGACCCATTTTCCACCACTGAGGTCCCATCCCGGTAAAGACAAAAACTAAATCGTTGTTGTTGTTATATTTTTGCCGTCCTTCAGCAATTGCCAATGTTGGATTGTCATGTATATAGTCAGTTAAGCTTTCCCTCAACTCTGCGATATCTTTAGCTACAACCCCTAAACGATGTGGATGTTGATCACGTCTTAACGACATGCTGTAACCTAAATCATATATACTTTCAATCTTACCCTGTTCAAGAAACTTATGATATCTTTCAGCCATCGCTCTTAGTCCGGATTCTGATTTTGCTGAGATGGGGAAGAGTAGAGGGCTTGCACCCATTTTAGGAGAAAGAAGCCGCACTTTAGGTGCTTCAGCCAATATAGCATGAGCATTTGTGCCTCCGAAACCAAAGCTGTTTACTGCTGCCATCGCAAGACCCTTATGTTTCGGATAATCTATCAACTCTAAAGGTACTTTTAGATTTAACTGTTCCAGATCCACTTCTGGATTGACATTCTTTAAATGTAGGTGCGGTGGGATTTTTTTGTGTTTTAAGACCAAGGAAGTTTTAATCAGACCAGCCACGCCAGCCACACTTTCTGTGTGACCAATATTTGTTTTGAGAGAGGCTATGATGCAAGGATTGCCTTTGTCCCTGCCTGAGGCATAGGTTTCGCCAAGGGCATTTGCTTCAATGGGGTCACCAACCGGGGTTCCGGTACCATGCATTTCTACATATTGCACTTCCGTCGGCTCAATTTTTGCCTGAAAACAAGCTTTTTTTATAGCTGCCTTTTGTGCCTCGCCATTTGGCACAGTAATTCCGTTTGTTTGCCCATCTTGGTTAACTGCACTTCCTAATATAAGTGAATAAATTTGGTCATTATCAGCAAGCGCGTCTTTTAATGATTTTAAGACTACAACTGCAGCCCCTTCACCCCTTACATAACCATTGGCTGATGCATCCAATGTCTTGCATGCTCCATCCGGGGAGAGAAAGCCGCCGCGAGATTCTGCCACTGTATATTGAGGCGCAAAATTTAATAAAACACCACCTGCAATAGCCATACCGCACTCTTTATTTCTAATATTTTGGCATGCCGTGTGGATTGCAACAAGAGATCCCGAACAGGCGGTGTCTATCGCCATACTAGGTCCCGTGAAATCATAGGCATAGGAAATTCGGTTTGCGACCAAAGTCATCATGCTTCCGGTTGCAGAGTGCAAATCAATTTGGTCTAGATGATCTAAACTGAATTTAACATGCTGATAGTCTAGCGTAAATGCAGCAATAAACACACCTGTATCTGAACCGGCATAATTGCTTGTCACAATGCCGGCATCTTCCATTGCTTCCCAACTGACTTCCAGTAAAACTCGCTGTTGCGGATCTATAAAAGTTGCTTCTCTGGGAGTAATACCAAAAAAGTGAGGGTCAAATTTATCAAAATTATCAATAAAGCCGCCTCTTTGGCTTACTGTTTTTCCGCTAAATCCGCGATCATCATGATAGTAAGTATGCCTATCCCAGCGGTTTTTTGGAACATCAACAATTGCGTCTTTCCCATTTTTCAAAAGATCCCAAAATTGATTGACATCATTAGCGTTTCCTGGAAAGCGGCAACCAATGCCAACAACGGCAATTGCGTTTTCCTTGTATTCATTACTGTTAAAAATGGGCGTTTTCATCCAGAATCTCCTTAAAAATTGTGTTAATATGGGCTTTTCCGAGGTACATATTTTTAATAGATGCGTAATCCCAAGAAAACTACCCCTATGAAGCAAAAACATCACAGGGGAGTTTTCAAGGGCGTCAGAAAAGGAGGGGTTCCTACTCGATTTGCTTTAAGGAAAGAGAGTTATTCATACAGTGATAGTTCAAACTCGGAATATGTCTCTATCTCAGATTCGGTTACTGAAGGTTCACAGCAACTGTACATTATAGCATTGCGATGGATATTAAGCGGATTGGTTCCGACAACCGAGCCGCAGCTGTGGAATCTGGTGTTTGCACGGATTTCAAATCTTCCATTGTTGGTGATAGTGCCATAGTTTACAACTGTTGAGTTTGTGACATTTTCAACATGCCCATGGTTTACAAGCCTACCGCCAGATGCAACTGTGATTGTGCCGCCTGAGCCGCCCTGATTATTGACTCTGCCGTCTTCTTGTACGACAAGTGTGCCATCTATAACAAGTTCGGCATTGCCTTGGACATTTAGAGTATTTGCTACAATAAGTGTTCTGCCAGCCGGAATAACAAACGGACTGTGGTGGCTGAAGATGCCCAGATTGCCAGGTGTTGCGAGTATTACATCTCCCTGTGCAAGCATTTCACGCAAAACCGCAGGATTTGATCCGGTAAATACAGCCGGTGGAGCCGTCGGTCTTACGATTAAAATATCATTACGCATAGGAGGCAGTGGAGCCTCATCACCAAGGTAGAAGCTTGCGAAATGGTGCTGACTGTAACCGTTATTTTGTGTGCCCACGCCTGCGCGATACATTGGGTCGTGCATCAATGTGCGTATACCGTATGGTGACGGGATTGTGCTTGTGAGTATGATAAGATTAGCGTCCGTAGTACGAGCTATGATCTCCTCACGCCAGTCTCCGAAAAAGTCAACTTTGAGCTGTGTAGAATTTTTGTTAGGGCCGACACTTATGTTAACACCCGGGCCTACTTGGAAGAAGGTGGTGGCGGCAATATCATCAAAGCCTGTAATAGGATCAGCCTTGAAGATTGTCATGTTTTCAATGCCTTCATGCAGAAGATCTCCATCCCACCAGATAGCATTGCGAGCATTTCTCAATGTGAAGTCCAACATAGCCTCGCCAGTGTATGCATTCATCGCCCTTGTAGGATTATTCATGAATGGCGAATTGTTTGCATTACCGGTTGGTCTGGAAGCCTGCGCATGTGGGAATGCATTTGTAAAGTTACCAGCTACACCTGCATCCCAGTCTGCTCCGCGACCGTACATAGCCTGTGTTACACGCCCGGATACCGGATCAACAACAGTAGACTCCGGAAGCCAGCCGTGTGCGGTACCAAAGCGTACATCATCAACAATGTGTTCCTCATTTGCCGACCAATGTCTAAGGTCATTGTTTGCATTTACAGGTAATAAAGCCGAACGGTCTCCGTGGCGCAGTGGCCACCAACGGCTGCTTGGAAGCTGATTAAAATCAGTGTATTCGCTGCCGGAAGGATAGATAGGATTGTTGTTAGGGCCGCGAAGAGGGGAAGCATACCAATCGCTGATAAAGTAGCCGCCGTGCACAGAAAGGGGTTGAAGCAATGTGCCGGTTTCATCAAGAACTATGGTCATTGCACCGCTTACATAAAAGTCGCGGCCGGTTACAGGGTCGGTACCTATATGAGCGGTGTGGTTTCCGCGGTTACTGTAGAAATATGCACCGCAAAACTTTTCACAACGGTTTCCGATTACACAGGTAGGGTCTGTACACTGTGGATTTTGCAGTATCCAGTGAATCGGGTTATGAGAATCGAAATTAGCTTGATTAACAACTCTGTCATCAATGATGCGGAAAGCGGAAATTGTAGTTCTCTCATAATAACCGCGCTGTGAAATAGCAAACCAGTTTACACCGTCAAGAGATGCCGTTGCGCCTAGGTAGCGATTTGGGCGGTTGCCCTGTGGGTCGCCTAAATCCCAATGACCCCATTGATTGCTGAGCCAGTAGCGCTCAGATTCGGGGAAGCGTGGGTTTAGTCCTGGCGGACGGTCGATTTGATATGTGTAGTTGCCACGCTGAGACATTGGTGCAAGACCCCAATTTCTGGCACCGTAGGGGAAGGGGTATTCGATGGAATCCACTATAATTCCTCTGCCGCTTTCTTCGTCAAAGCGGAAAGCGGTGAAATATTCGTAGTTCAGATATGTTCCGTTAACCAGCGGACCTTCGCCCATTTGGCCAATATGATAGGTTTTTACCCATGTCATATGGGTTGCACTGGTGGCATCTGTTGGGATTTCAAAACCAGATTGACCATCATTACCGCCGTAAATTCTTGGGTCACGGAAGCTGACAGACCAACCGTTGATAACATTCCAATAATGGTTCATTGCTTCATAGTTACCGGTTTCAATATATTCAAGAAATTTGTCAGTAGTAGCATTAAGACCATGTACACCGCCCACTACAGTGTCGAGAGTGTCTTCGAAGACAACACGACCAAGCTCTTCATCCCAGTTACCGATACGGGATCCCCAAGCAGTTTTAAGCATAAGAGAAGCCCTGCCGCTGTTATCAAAATCTTTGGCAAACAGCACAGTTTCATGGTCATTAGTAGCCTTAACGTTGTAACCGAGATCAACACGGAAAAGCATTTCTCCTTCGATTGTCACAACATCAACAAACACAGGAGGCGTTACAACGTTACCGAATACGATTGGACAAGACATCATGTTGTCGGTAGAATTAGCCTGCCACTTAAAGGCGATGTCATATACACCATTGCCGGTGAAATCACCAACAACCATCTCATGGATGTTATATGCAGCACCCATTACTGTGGCGATGCGGTTATCTTCGGTCATAGCGAGAGGGAGTCTGTCACCTACGTCAAGATTTGATACATAGTTTATAAACTGCTGTTCCAGCTCTTCAAAAAGAGCGTCCGGAATTATGCCACTTGCAGGCAGTGCAGTTGTCGGTGTCCAAGGAGTAGTGAGATTGCGTACACCATTATAGTTAGGCGTCATGTTGTGTGTGTTGAGTCTTGCAACCCAATCATTAACATTTGCCTGAGTTACCGGTGTTTGGTCGGCATGAGCCACTCTGAATTCACGGAGCAAATTCATATCTACACTATAATACTGATGGCGGGCTGCATTTCCGGTGACGGGTTGAGTTGTACCGGTGGCAAATCCATAGTCAGTGGTAACAAAACTGGTTGGGTCACGATAATCACTGAGAATCCAGCGGTTTTGGACATTACCGGCACCTGCATTTGCTCCGCGGAAGTTAAATAGTGGTCTTGGCAAAGGCGCGGGGCGGAATCTTGCAACCGGTATAATGAGCTCAGCTGCTTTGCCGGCATTATTTCCTGTGTTGTTGCGCATTTGCAACATGGGCACTTCCATGCCTTGACGCTGACCTTCAACGCCTTCAATTACCGGAGCGACTTCATAAATTGAAGTTGGTAAACCGGTTAGATCGCTGAAGTTGGACGGTGTAACATTTTCTTTAACTATGCCGGGATTATTTGGGAAATTACTTTCAGGAGGGACGTCTCTAGGCGCAATTGTTTGTATCAAATCCCATGTTTCGCCATTGTTGTTGCTACGGTAAACATTCCAAGATATACCATCAGGCTCATCACCTAACCAACGCCAACTGAGGAATACACCCTGATCTCCGCCTACATAGGCAGCCACAAGTCCGCGTGTTAGATATTCCATCCGGCGCAGATTTATGTCTGAAATGGGTACTTGATTAATTGTAACCACTTCGTCTTCTGTTGCCGCTGCAAGAGAGCCTGTGGAAGGAATGAGCGTTAGACAGAGTGCGAGGACCAGTGAACAAGCTAAAAGTCGTTTCATTAGTTTACGCATTTTGTTTCCTCCAAAAAATTATTTTAGTCAATTGCAAAACGTGAAAAGTCTAATAATTGGGCGGACTTTTAAAGAAAATTGTTGCTGCGTTTATCCGCAGATTACAGCTGCTTGTAAAGACTTTGCGCTTCTAAATTTAATTGCCTAAAAAGTATAATTAACGACACATTTTGCACATCAACAGTACACTAAATCAATGTAATTTATAATTGCATAAATAGCAAGTATAAATGCATATTTATAACACCTCATATCATGCGAAAAAGCCTTGAATTAATATTTTAGAAACAATATTTGGTGATTTTTCTTGCTGCAAACAAAGCATTGTTGACTTTTTTTGTTCATTTTATAGTCAATATTTACGAAAATATAATTTTATGATTTCATTTGGTTCGAAACCCAAATGTTAACCGTTGGCTTAATATTGCTACTGGTTTTAAAGAGTAGTTGCTAAATAGTCGATTGCAAATGGTATTATGGCAGTTATAGCAAATAACATCTCGTTGTGCTATAATCAACTAAGTATCAATAACTCAAAAGGTGATTGCGTTGAAAATCAAGCTTCCAGATAAAGTGATATATATAATAAGAACCCTAGAAAGCTGTGGATTTGATACATATACGGTAGGTGGGTGTGTTCGTGACTGCATTATGGGCAAAAGCCCCACAGACTGGGACATCTGTACAGAGGCAACTCCTGAACAAATAATGCGCAGTTTTAAAGGGCAGCGCATAATAGAAACAGGGCTTAAACATGGTACGATAACCCTATTGCTTGGCAAAAATTCATATGAAATCACTACCTTTAGAAAAGATGGTGACTACAAGGATAATAGACATCCTGAAAAAGTTGCTTTCATTTCAGATATTAAAGAAGATTTAGCACGCCGTGACTTTACAATAAATGCTATGGCATACCATCCGGAAAAGGGAATGATTGATTTTTTTGGTGCAATGGCAGATATTGAAAACAAAACAATACGCTGCGTCGGTGATGCCGAAAAACGATTTGACGAAGATGCGCTTCGAATCATGCGGGCCCTCAGATTTTCGTCAACCCTTGACTTCGGTATTAGCCAAGAAACATCCGCGGCCATAATAAACAGGCACAACCTTCTAGAAAACATTGCAGTCGAGCGCATAACCGCCGAACTAAACATGATGCTCATAGGCATAAACGCAGAAAAGGTTCTGCTTGAATATAGTGAAGTATTAGCTGTTATAATACCCGAAATAAATGATATGATAGGCTTTGAACAACACCGTCCGAACCACTATCTGGACGTATGGGGGCACACGGTGAAAAGCATATCATATGCGCCAAAAGATATCATATTGCGGCTAACAATGCTGTTTCACGATATGGCAAAACCAGAATGTTTCACACTCGTTGATGGAAAAGGACATTTTTATGGGCATCCGAAAGAAAGCGCTAGGATGGCAGAAATGATCCTTCGTCGCCTTAAATATGATAACAATACAGTCCAAACTATTGTTAAACTTGTGACGTATCACGATACAGATATTATTTGTGAAGAAAAATATGTAAAGCGCTGGCTTAACAGAATTGGAGAAGAAAACCTTCGCAGACTAATAGAGGTAAAAAAAGCAGATGCTTGTGCTCACGAGGAGCAGCTTCGCAGCCCAACGCTTGAGCAGCTTGAAAATGTGTCAAGACTGATTGACAAGGTGATTGAGTTTAGGCAATGTTTTTCGCTTATGGATTTGGCTATAAATGGAAGGGATTTGATTGCGCTGGGAATTCCGGAAGGGGCGGAAATAGGGGAAATCCTTACATCGGTTTTAGGCATGGTGATTGACGGAGAAACAGAAAACACCCGCATAGCGCTGATGAAAAAAGCACAGGAACTGCTGTGGGGAAAGTAAGGAGGACGATTATGAAAGACTATTTTGGTGTGCCAATTAAAAAACTAGGCTTCGGATTTATGCGTCTACCCGGATTTGAGGGACAGCCGGACAGTGAAATTGACTATGAGCTGACGAAAAAAATGACCGATTTATACATGGAGCGAGGTTATACATATTTTGACACAGCCTTTGGATACCATGGTGGAAATTCGGAAGTTGCAATCAGAAAAGCTGTCACAGAGCGATATGAGAGAAATAAATTTCAAGTTACCACCAAACTTCCATTGTGGACAGACTTGACACATGACGAAATGAGGGAAAAGACCCAAATCTCACTCGAGCGCGCAGGTCTGGATTATTATGACCTTTATTTCCTGCATGGAATTGGTCCGGCTCGGCTGGAGGCAATAAACAAGATGAAAACATGGGACTATTTGCGTAGCGTAAAAGATAGCGGAAAATCAAAAAATATCGGCTTTAGCTATCATGGTGATGCGGACACACTCAGGCGAATTTTAGATGAACAAGTAGAGCATATAGATATAATTCAACTGGCTATAAACTACCTAGATTGGGATACACTGGCAAAAAGCTGCTATGATGTTGCGCGAGACTATGACGTGGGAATAATTGTCATGAGTCCCGTCAAAGGCGGGTCACTTTCAAGCTTTACACCGGAAGTCGCAAATATCTTCAAAAGCGCAAATCCGGGGGAAAGTCTCGCTTCGTGGGCTCTACGGTTTCCTTTGCATCTTGACGGGATTCTTACAGTGCTCTCAGGGATGTCAACACCGGAACAGGTGTTGGAAAACATAAGAATAACGGAGCAAATGGGGCCGCTACTACCGGAAGAGCTGAAAATAGTCGAACAGGTAAAAGCCGAAGTAAAAAAAATTCCGACAATACCGTGTACTATGTGTCGGTATTGTGTTGACTGTTGTCCTGTAAAAATAAATTCGCCGGGAATAATAGGTCAGCTCAACGACTACACAATGTATCAGAGCTTCCGTAGTGCAAAGCGGGTGTACACGATGCTGACAAACGGAATATGGGGAGCGCCTGCAGTAAAATCAAGCGATTGCATTAAGTGCGGTGAATGCGAAAAGCGCTGTCCTCAAGATATTGAGATAATCAAGGCACATGAAAAAGCGGTAAAGCTATTTGAATAACATCGTTAAACTTTACAAAGCGGCTTTGTGTCTGCGGACAGCGCGTCTATTCACCTACGGCGAATCCATTTCTTTAGATAGGACTGTTATACATTGTCTAATAAATCATTGAGGTCAGAAAAGAAAAGCAGTGGTGCAGATGGGCAAACTTTGCCGCCCGGTGCGCTAACTTCAGAGGACCGCCTGTGGACAAATAATTTTAAAAGAATATGGATAATAAATTTCGCGCTTAGCATATGGTTTTTCTTGATTCATGCCCCATTTCCATTTTACATAATGCATCTGGGCGGAAACGAATTGCTAATAGGAATCACAGCGGGGGGAGTATCTGTTGCGGCGCTCATTATGCGGCCATTTGCAGGTTGGTTTCTCGACAATGTAAGCCGTAGCGTTTTGTATGTTGTATGTGTGTTGGTCATAATTGCAGCATCCATACTTCTCTTTATGCTGCCAATTTTAGGTCTGGCAATCATACTTAGAATTACGATGGGATGCATGTCATCAGGGGCCACAACAGCAAGCGCAACAAATGCCGCCGATGCAATTCCTCAAAGTCGATTTGGAGAAGGTATAGGATATTTGGGACTTGGAAATACACTGGGAACAGCCCTGGGGCCGTTTTTAGGTTTGACAATAATAGGGGTACTTGGATTTCATCATCTGTTTGTTGTCAGTGTGGCTGTAATGTTGTTTGCACTGATAATAGCACGCGGCTTTGAGTTTAAAACACTCCACCAGCAAAAGCGGAAAAAGATTGAAGTAACATCTCTTTTTAATAAAGATGCCCTTCCGGCATCGGTCGTTCTATTATTTGCATCAATACCTTTTGGCGGTGTTGCTATTTTTGTGGCACTATATGGTGAGCAGTATGGAATAGGCTTTGGTTCTTGGTATTTCATACTAATAGCGGTTGGATCTGGAACTGCGAGGTTGCTCTGCGGTCGCTTGATTGACAAAGTTGGTGAAAAACCTATGGTAATAGTTGGAAATGGATGTTTTATGACTGCACTTCTACTATTGCTATTTCACAGTGCGCCGACATATTATCTATCAGGCTTGTTTTTTGGGTTTGGTTTCGGTGTAATGACCCCAGCCATGCAGACGATGGCTATGCGTATTATACCTGCGGAAAAAAGAGGCGCTGCAACAAGCACCTTCCAATGCTCCTTCGACATATCATCGGGTTTGGGCGGATTAATAGCCGGATGGCTTGTAACAGTGTGGGGATATAGACCGATGTTTGGATCACTTATAGTATTTGTTGGGATTTCATTTATAGTCTACGCACTCTGGGCATCCAAAACACCATCTGCATTTAAAGTGTTTTTAAAGGCAAGAAAGTTGAAGCGCTAAAACTAATTAGAATTTGATGTATCATGACGGATGATATTGGCAAGACAATATAATTAATTAATTCGGGAGGCCAGCGTATGCTAAAAGCCACGGTCTTAATTGTGGATTCCAATCTGAAACCAGATGAATTTAATATGCTATCCACACTCGTCACAGCAGACAAAAGAAAGCGTATAAATAATTTTAAATTCTATGAAGATGCGCAACGCACGCTTTTGGGTGATATTTTGGCTAGAGTAGAGATATGCTCGGTAACAGGGCAAAAAAATCACCAACTGAATTTCACAGCTGGTGATTTTGGAAAACCTCATCTGGCAAACAATCCACACATAAATTATAATATTTCCCATTCGGGCAGTTACATAGCTTGTGCGGTATCTTCACGCCCGGTTGGAATAGACGTGGAGAGTGCGTCAAATGTTGACATAGAAATAGCCAATAGATTTTTTGCTCCTGACGAAATAGAATATATTTTCTCGCCTTCAAACAAAAGTAAACACGAACGCTTTTATCAAATCTGGACTATGAAAGAAAGCCACACCAAATGGGAAGGCAGTGGTCTATCAAAACCACTAACTTCCTTCAGCGTCCTCTTGCCCTACGAAGAAACCCAACTATATTATTCTCTCGTGTATAAAAACGCCGAAGCAATATGCTATCTTTGTACAACACTTCAAGAGAAACCCCACATAAAAACCATTACCATTTCGGAATTGTTGGATTTTATATCAATATTATAGACCTGAGATCTCATAGTTTTTTAGAGCATGTTTTAAGAGCATCCCTATGAGCTCGTTACGTGAGCGTCGGGTTTTTGAGGCAATTTCATCAAGTTCTATAACTGTTTCAGCTTTAATTCGAATGGAAAAAGTTTTGTATCCGTCTTCACCTCTCGGAAGCTTTGGTGTGATTTTAAGCTTTTTATCAGGCATAACAGACCACCTCACATCTGGTAGGAGGAAAATACTAACAACTAACAAGTACTTCCTCCAGTATTTGCTTAGGTACCAACATTTATATTAACAAGTTAGTATTATAACTGTTGATATACTAAAGATATATGTTATAATAGTATGTGAAGCTTTAAATTGCAATTATAAAGTGCGATTAAAAGAGGATAAAATTTACATATAACGACTTTGTGGGAGTTGGAATGTTGAGAGGGGTGGCCTGAGTGAGGGTAGCTGTTTGCGATGATGAGGATTGCAGTAGGTGTGTTACCAAGGAGGCAATTGATTCCTATTCGAATCTGCACAGACTGGAAATTGCGGTTTGTGAATTTGCAAGTGGGGAAGATTTGCTACAGTCATCGCTAAAGTACAATGTCATTTTTTTAGACTATAAAATGGGAGGGATAAATGGTCTTGAAACGGCAAAATTCATGAGGCAGAATAATGTTGATAGCACAATAATATTTTTGACGAGCTATCCGGATTTTGTGTATGAATCGTTCGATGTAAGCACATTTCGTTTTTAAAAAAAACCACTAGATACAGCCAAATTGCATAAGGCATTTGACGATTATTTCAAGGCAGCAGGAAATGCCTATCCGATTTTGCTAAAGGTGGATAGGGAAACAGTTTGTGTACAGTCAAATGATGTTCTCTATTTAGAAGCGGATAACAAGAAATGCTTTGTTAATTTGATTGACGGCAGAAGGTTGCATTGTGCAAAAACTATGGCGGAGATATCGAAGAGTGTACCTGAAAAGGTTTTCTTTAAAGTACACAAGGCGTTCATTGTAAACTTTAATCATGTTGGCAAATATGATAGTGAATACATATACTTCAAATCAGGAGGTCGCGTGCGTGTGACGCGTACGTATATTACTAGCTTCAAAAAAGCCTATATGAGCTTTGTGAAAAGCAGGGTAATTTAGCAACGCAGAAAAATCGGCAGGTGTCAGCTGCCGATTTTTCAAAACCACCATAATATCTGTGAAAAGAAGTTGCGAATGGAATTCCACATATGCGTATTTCCCCCTATCTAAACGTTTAAGTAGCCGTTAAACTTAAAATACTTTAAAAAGGCAAGGAAAGGGCATAAAATAGAGCAAAAGGCTTAAAATCTGGAGTAAAATGCAATAGATATCCCATTTAATTATATGGAGGTATATTTGGAATGATACTTAGGCTAATAGTATCTTTGACAATGATTCTAATTATTCAATTCGTGGTCAAACAAACTCTTTCGGCAAAGGTTGACAAAAGAGTTGCTATTGTCACATTTAGCACATTTGTTTTGTCAATATTGCTTACATATACTTTTTATGAGCAGTGGATAATAAATGTAATAGGCATTTTTTTCGCACTTTTTGCGCCATTAATAACACTCAAGGGTGTAAAGAAACGTCAAATTTTGTTCATTTCAATTTTTACATTGGGTTTGATTAGCATTGTTGCAACCCTAGTGGGAGGATTCTTTTCAATTATACCGGGGAGGATGCAGGATTCTATATGGATTGATTTTTTTGTAAATTCAGCCTTTTTGTTGCTCTGCTTACCGGCTCACAAAAGGGGTGTATTTGAAGGGCCTCTATACAAGCTTGTACAATTGCGTCTGCGAATGAAACTGTTGGTCGTTATATCTATCTGGGTTAGCACGTTCTTGGTCGCATCGCTGTCTTTTTTTATTGATTTTTACGTTGAGCGCCCGGGAGTTGTCTTTATGGGAATATTGATAGCGGCAATGATTGTTTTAATAGGTATAATGAGCCCGGCGCTCATAATGAAATATCTATCAAGCGCACATTATGAAAATTTATCAAACATTATGAACAAACAACTGCAGGCGCAAGTGGCGCATTATGAAACGACATCAAAAATGACGGAGGACATAAGAAAATTTCGTCATGACTTTGCAAATCTAAGAGTGGGCATCATTGACCTTTTGGCGCGAGGCGATACCAAAGGAGCTTTGGCACTTTTAAATGCTGATGAGGTTGCAATAAATGAATCTAAAAGATCATTTTCTACAGGCAATTTGGTTCTTGATGCACTCCTGATGGAGAAATTGACAAAGGCAGAGTTAATAAATGCATCAATAGAACTTGACGGTACCGTTCCGGGTGAGCTGTTGAGCGCTGCGGATACCTGTGTTATCTTTGGCAATGCGCTGGATAACGCCGTAGAGTCATGCGCAAAGTGCCATGAATTGAGCCTGAAAGTCATTAGGATAAAATCGAAATTTGCAGATGGATTTTTGTTCATAAAAATTGAAAACCCGACGGTATCGGATGTAAAAATCATAGGAAATACAGTGCCTACCACGAAAAAAGACAGACACTCCCACGGAATAGGTCTGCAATCAATGCAAAAGGCTGCTGAAAAATATTCGGGAACAATGACACTAACATGCGAAGATAAAATATTTTGCGTTGAGATAGCTCTTGACTTTAATTTTTGCGCAAAGGAGACAAAGAAGCGCCTATAATGACCTTTTACTCCCTAAAAAGCGCATGTTACTCCAAATCTATTTGCATTTACGAGAAAATACTTTATTGTAGTCTGGAAATAATATTTTCAAAGCTCTAAGGAATGAGGTGTGAGTCATGACGCTGAAGTATGTAAACTTTCTGAATACACTTTTGTTGATAGTTTATATAAGTTTACCTAGGCTCACGAATCAAGAGGACTTTTTTGCGATATTAACCGTGCTGATTTTCGCATTTGGAATATTGACAGCACTTTTTTCTGTTGTCATTTTTAGTCCAGTAAAACTAAAATTTAATCATTATGCTATTCTTTTTGTAAGGTTAGGAATATTTTTATCTGTTCCATTGCAGGAATATATGTTTTTACACATAGCGTCTGTTGCGGTAATATTCACCCTTGACTTTTGGCAATTCAAAAACGGTGAGGTGGATAAAAGGTTTAGGAAAAAGGAGCCGTAACGGCGGACACGGCAATAAACTATTTCGATAAAAACAACAGAAACATCAACGAGTGTAAAAAAATGTCAAAATAACTGTTTATCGTAACCTTTGGAGTCCAACGCACAGGATTGTGCGTTGGACTATGGTGATCGTAAACAAAAGTTTGTTTTAGTTTCGGCTAGTAAGTGAGTTGTTCCTAAAACAATTTTAGGGTGTATTAAGTAGATGCCGTGGAGTGGGGTGTAAATTGTCTGCGGTAGCCGAATAATAGAAATATGGAGTATAAAGATATTACCAGTGAATTGTGTATAAGGGGGGTGGCGCATGTTGCAAGATGCTAGTTGGTGTGCCGGTTGATGAAAGGGCTCTAACGTTTTATCAAACTGCAGGGCTGAATGTGTCTATGAATGAACCCGGAGGGGAAGGTGCTACACTTGATTTGGGGTACTGCCAACATATGGAAATCACAGAGGGTTTCTATAAGTGCAAAATTTATGACGACAGACCTCAAATGTGTAGAGACTATAACTGTCTGGCTTGGGCAAGTCGTCTTAATGTAAAAGAAAATTCTCCCATTTTCGCTCATGCTATGGGTGTGTATAAACAAATGCCTGAATCAACTTCTGGAGACGTATGAACTAGATAAAGAAAATGAATGGTAAGTATAATGTGACAAATAGCGGTGTATCATGCAAACCACTAATTCGTAGGAGCGCTACTGAGGATAGTGGGTTGCGGTTGATATAAATAAAAAAGGAATGGTCATAAGGATGGATAACAAGAACAAGCTAGATAAATTTATATATTCAACATTTACGATAGGAGCTGTATCGGCCGGTGTGGTAGTTACGTTTACATTTACATATAGCTTTCCACAAATGTTAGTTGCTGCGGTTTTTTTTGGACTCTTCGCTGGAGTTTTCGCTGCACAAAATGCGCGATTAAGAAAACGAATACAAAAACTTGAGGACGAAAAGAACAAGCAAAATAAAGACGTTTAATAAGATTGCCTTGTAGAGTACGGAATCGAAAACCCACGATGTCATGGGCTATTGCTGCATTACTGTTAATCGGCACAGCATATTTTACCTACCTGCTCGGAGAAGCGATTGGACAGTTTGTGTACATTGCTTATGGATGGCTTTCGTCATTTAGTTAAGTAGAATTTTATTTTGCTTCACTTCCAATAGAGATTCTTTATCCTTATGGTGCTTGAAAAGGATAGGGATCGCTAGGTTTGGTTACGGCAAAATATAAATAGAAGAGAAAATAAGGACAGCATCAAATGAGTATAGGACGCTACCACTGTATACGGCAGCACTATATCACGATTGTGGGGCGGCGTGTCTCGCTCACAATCTCCAAACAATATGGACTGAAAATACCCATAAGCCGCATACGTGAAGTTGCGGGGACGGATAAACAAGGTACTAATGCATATAGCGTGATAAAAGCTGCGGAAAAATTGGGATTTAGCACAAAGGGAGCCGTAGCGGCTGGTGTAGCAATAAACCATTTGAGTAGAGCATTATTTTAGCCCGGATAACAGAATATGCACCGAAATATTATTCTAAAATGAGGGGACGTTGATGAAACTGTTTTGCAACTTACTCCATAAAAAGTGCGTGTTACTCCAAGTTTATTGACATTTCAGTGGCAAAAGCTTTATTGTAGTCGAGAAGTAATGTCGGGGGAAATATCAAAGATCTCAGATTAAGCGCAGCATCTGTAGAGAAATGATAGTGCAAGAGACCATATGAGAGAAGTATTTGTTCGCCAGCATGATGCCACCGATTGTGCCGCTGCTTGTTTGGCGATTAAAGGACATAAGGTTGTACTGGTAGGTTTCAAGCGGGAGCGAAAAGCCCACGATTGCCAAGCTGCTTCTAAAATGTTACTAAATCGATAAAAAACAGATAACATCAACGAGGCAAAAAAATGTCAAAACAACTGTTGACATTGAAGCACTTGGCAGCTATAGAGTGATAGCATTAAAATGCAGTCGATCTTAGCAAGTTAGAAACGTTTAGCGGCGTTTAGGCTGAAACACTACGTCATCACATAAGCTTGCACTGCAAGTTAAGTGGGCATTTTATGTTAATATTGCCAAAGCTTACGTAACCTTTAGAGTCCAACGCACACGTGTGTGTTGGACTCACCGGAAATATAAATTGTAGTCGCTTTCAACAAATCAGTAAGATATTATGTTGTACAGAAGTTCTTACTATTGTGAACTTATAATGAGACATATTGATAAAAAAAGGGGCAAATAAATGGCGGGAATACTAACAAATCAAGAACTATGCATGTCGAATGTCTTGTCACTACGAAAGAAAGTATCTGTGCATGAGCTGAGAACTTAAATGGAGAGTATAGGAAAGTTCATAGAAAGTAATAGCTATACAAAAGTAGGACCCTCTGTATCTGAAACTCACACAGTTGAATAGCAAAATAACGAAATATTAGGCGGGCAAGCTGTTAAAGTGGGATGGAATATCTGACAGTGAGGTGAGATAACTTTTTTGAGAGATTAGAGGTTTTTCGGAAATTTAACTGAATTTTGAATTAGGGATTTTTGCTGTTTAATTGTAAGCGTAAAAAGTGCCGACACCTTACCCAGAGAGAGGTGTCGGTGATAGACTATTAGAGAATGTCACTTTGCATGGCATCTAAAAACTCTTCATATTGTTCTTTGATGAGTTTCATATGCGCTGCATCTGAGAGTCCATGAGATTTATCATAACCTTCTTCTGCGAGATAGAATGCAAAACAGTCTGCAAGATCGCCTACTTCCCATTCCAAATTTGCATAGTTATCATTTAAGTAATGGTTGAAGTCCAAATCGAAATCAAGGCGACTACTTTTCCCATCTAAGTAGTTTTGGACAAAATCCATCATAATCTTTAATGTACTTTTCTTTGACATCTACGTTTTCTCCTAATTTGGCATCAAACAATGTTTGGGGATTGATTTGCTCCACGGAAGCAACTCGTCGATTTTGCCGGTAGTAGAGTTCGGCATCGTTTCAAGTATGAATTTAATATACTCAAAAGGTTTCAGCGCATTTGCCTTTGCTGACTCGATTATAGAGTAAATGATTGCGCTGGCATTTGCCCCATTTACAGTGTTGCAAAACAACCAGTTGCGACGCCCTAGAGCAAAGGGGCGTACACTATTCTCAATCCTGTTGTTTGAGAGTTCACAGCGTCCATCAACATACACATTCATTAACCATTTTCGCTGTTCAAGCGCATAGTTTACAGCCCTTCCGAGCGGGCTTTTAGGCAAAACACGAACTGTTTCCAGCCAATTAAAAAACTGTTCGGCTAGTGGCTTCGACTCTTTTAGCCGAAGTTCATATCTTTTGGTAGGGTCAAGGGTCTTCCCATTTATCTTCAAGGTGAAACATAAACGCAATTTTCTTAATTGCATCGTCCTCCAATGAGCCGTTTCTATCCTTTTCCGGGAGCAATTTGAGTGCATCGGTAAAATATCGCCGACAATGTACCCAACAGCCGACTCGAATAATGTCCTGTGGCAAACCGTTGTAACCACCATAGGCATCTACATGAAGTAATCCTTTAAACCCACTTAAGAACTTTTTGGGGTGAATGCCAGCTCGACTCGGTTGGTAATCAAACAGTATTATGTGCTTTTCTGTGTCGCCACTTGTTCGGTAAAGCCACATGTAGCTGTTTGAAGATGCCGGTTTCCCTGGTTCTCGTAGAACCTGCAGTCCGCTTTCGTCAGCGTGAAGAACATGGCTTTTAACTAAAGTATCACGCATCCGATCATATAGCGGCCTTAACCAATCTTCGGCACATCGGATTACCCAGTTTGACATTGTTTGCCGACTAAGGTGTAATCCTTGCCGCTTCCAATCAGCTTCCTGCCGATAAAGTGGCGCATACATAACATACTTCTGTGTCATGATATGTGCAACAGCTGAAGGAGATGCCACACTTCCTTTGATAACAGGCTCAGGCATCATGGCTTTAACAATTGGTACACGCTCACCATGCTTCTCACAGTTTCGACATGCGTATACCGCCCGCTTATGTTCTACCAACTTTGCCTTTGCCGGAATAATATCGACTTCATGACGAGTGTCATGCCCCATGACATGCAACGTGCCACCGCATTGAGGGCAATCGCAGCTCTCATCCGGCAGAAGATGCTCAACAACCTCAACTTCCAATGATGAGAAATCATCTTTCATCCTTCTAGCAGGTTTCTTGCGTTGATAGGATATCTCTTCAATCACTGACTCTGATTCATCCCTATCAGATGTCACAGTTTCTGCATCATCAAATATACCAATCTGATCGGCAATTAGATTTTTCTCGCTTGAAGCTCCGAAATGCCGTTGTTGAAGTAGGCCAAACTGCTCCACATAATACTTAACGAGAGCTTCTAATTCAGTTATGCGGGCATCTTTTTCAGCCACGATTTGTTCAAAATCTGCTTGCAAAATCATAGTGTCATCATAACACAAAACTCACGAAAAAGCAAGCAATACCAATGATTTAACTTCACTTTTAACGAGAGCTTCATGACTCTGAAAATTCAATTAGCTTCTATCAAAAATACTTGTTCTTTTGAGTTTGAGAAGAACCTGCGTACCACCCAGCAGATAGGAAAATTCATCTCCGGTCAGAATCATTGTTGACTCTTCACCATCATCTGTCCAACGAAATCGACCCTTTTCCAACCTTTTGAAATGAAGCCAAAATCCGTCCCCATCGAACTCAAGTATTTTGATCCTGTCCCTGCTGCGGTTGCAGAACACGAATAGCGCTCCATCGTATGGATCTAGCTTAAAGCTGTTTAGAACAATTGCTGACAAACCACATATGCTCTTTCTCATATCTGTCGCTCCACACGCGAGATATACTCGCTTTCCGGACAGCGCTAACATTGATGTGTTATCTTCAGAAGCAGTTTTGACAATAATTCAACAGGATAGTTCTTGTCGGCTACAAACTTGCATGAACCAAGCTCTATTAAGAGTGCTCCCGGAACATTGTCTTGGCAATAGCCAACCGGGGCTACCATCTTGACCTCTTTGAACTGAGTTGCTTGAGGCTCAGGTTCAGAAGAACTTTGAGCAACCAGTTGACTACTTGCACTTTCACGAAGAATTCTTTGCCAGTAAAAATATGCGTTCTTTGATATCCCTTTTGCATTGCAGAAGGCAAGGACAGTCAGACCACTTCTTGATTTCTCTTGTAGCAAACTTGCCCAGTGAGATAGTCGGTATTGCCGCGTCGCTGTGCGTACACTCATCTAATCCTCCTAGTTTGGTTGAATTAGTTGTACAACTTTTTCAACTCTGATTAGGACAATTATACTCTTTTAATTAGTGCCTTGACAGGTGTTTGTTTAGTTGACGCTTACCTAAATCTTAAATATTCTTTTAAAACAAAAAAAATAACAGCAACCAAAAAAATCGAATCTTTGGGAGTGTGTTTTTACTCCTAGCGACTTGAAAATATTACCATACTTGGTGGCAGTAGCTTGTGCCCCTTTTGCAAATATTTTATTCTACGTTTTACTAGGATATGTATATTTTAGCCCGGATAACAGATATGCACCGAAATATTATTCTAAAATGAGGGGACTTTGATGAAACTATTTTGCATCTTACTCCCTAAAAAGTGCGTGTTACTCCAAGTTTATTGACATTTCGACGGCAAAAGCTTTATTGTAGTCGAGAAGTAATGCCGGGGGAAATATCAAGGATCTCAGATTAAGCGCAGCATCTGTAGAGAAATGATAGTGCAAGAGACCATATGGGAGAAGTGTTTGTTCGTCAGCATGATGCCACCGATTGTGCCGCTGCTTGTTTGGCGATGATTTGTCTGTTTTATAAAAAAGAAACAACTATCACCAAGCTAAGAGACATGATGGGAACTGACCTTAAAGGTACTAATCTCATCGGGCTTAGCAAATGTGCGGATGAATTGGGGTTTGTTTCGCAAGCGGTCAGAGTTGACCGGGAAAATTTTCTTAGCAGGTTAATCGTGCTTGTATTCATATTAAAGCATTAACAATTTGAAAATCAAAAGCAACGAAATAATGAGTGCTTATAAAATATTTTCAAAGATTTTTGTCACAATAAAGACTAAATCAAGGCTTAAACTGTCCTGCCAACTTCATTTCCATACAGACATAACAGCACTTTTGCTTCTTGATTTGCAGAGCAAAAAATAACGTGGTTGTGAACATTTTGGGATTTGAGTTGAAATGTGCCATCATAATTACGAGCTCGCAGCTCAAGTCTAATTATTTAATCTGGTTAGGCTTGCAAATTTAAATAGGAATCTGTTTTTCGAGTTTTGGGGAGAATAATTGCTTTATATAACTGAAAATACAGGGGAAATGCGCATGAGTGATTTAAGCTATGATTACAAGATACAATTGACCACGATTTTTCGATATAAAATAATTGAAGAAAGGAGGGTTTCGCTTATGTTAAAGCCTGAATATACTGGTGAAGTGTTAGCTTGTTTAGCGTCTCCTGCACTTGCGATGGTCATAATTCAATCGTGTACAGGTGGTCCATTTCTGTTTTGCAAATGGGTTGCTGTTGGAGGCTAAGAAAATTGCCCTGACATAGTTTTTAGCGTAATAGTGGCGATACTGGCTGCGATTTACTGGTCAATTGTATTTATGTATCGCCACTATATGAAAAATGGAGGAAATGTTATGTATCCGGTACTTGTATCCGAATTTCAAAAAATAGTAAGGCAACCGCCATATTCAACTTTTCATTACAGAATAGGCGATACGTCAATGCCAATAAACGTGAATGCCACTGCTGAAGAAATTTTTATCCTTTGCGATGGTGAATGCAGTGTCGATAATATAAAAAAGACTTTATCAAAAAAGTATTCTGAAAATATCGCGGTAGTGTCTGAGTTTGTAGATGAATTTTTGGAACATGCTATTAAAAATATGCATGTACGTTTACTTGAAAAGAAACTAGACAAAGGTAGAGAACTGATTGGAACAGCGGGTTCGTATGATTATTGGACACCAGAAGTAGTTGTTTTTGAACTTACTACAGCTTGTCCGCTAAACTGCAAGCATTGCTATGTAGATAAATCAGTTCCTGTTACAATGGACAGTAAACTTCTAAATGACGTGATTGATGAAATAATACATCTTGAAATATCACAAACCCAACTTACAGGTGGAGAACCGCTTTTACACCCGAACATCAAGGAAGTGATTAGTAAGCTACATAGTGCGGGGATATTTACACATATATTTACAAGTGGATATGTCAGCGAAGAAACTACGGATTTTTTACTAACGTGTCCATCCGATAAAATTCTTTTCCAAGTAAGTTTAGATGGATTTGAGGAGTATCATGATACTTTTCGCAATAGATCAGGTGCATTTGAAAAGACATCACGTTTTATTCAGAAAATGGCCTCTGCGGGATTTAAAGTACATATTGGCGTATCGGTTTTGTCCCAAACAGAAGAATATTTGGAAAAGTTATGCAACTATTGCAAAACTCTAGGTGTTGCCGTAATGAGGATTGGACCTGTTTCTGCACGCGGTGAAGCGGAGAAAAATAATATTCAACGCACCTTTGAGCACACGGAATGGGTTTCACAAATTCAGAGAAGGCTTGCGGATAAAATGAATTGTGAAAATTTTAGATTGCTAGTCGAAGCGTCCATGCAACCAAACGAATATCGCAAGAATTGTGGATTGGGTCAAACACTATTGAAAATTGCACCGAATGGCGATGTAACTCCATGCAATGTATCTGATATGGCAATGGGGAATTTAGCTAATGAAAGTATTGTTTCTGTGTTAATAAAGAAGAGTAAATTGTTTGAGGCTTTGACTATGCCTAATCTTGAAATCTGTCACGAATGTAAGTATAAGCTTTTGTGCAAAGATTGTGTCATTGAAGGTCTCTTATATGCAAAGGATGTTGAGTGTTGTCACTGGTATGAGCAAAACCAAATGCTATTTCAGAAGATTTGGATTGAAGGAGATAGAAATGAAGTCTAAAGAAGTGATCATTGACAATATACAAATTGATTACAATAATCGTGAAATAAGCACAGTAAAGACACTTGACGTATTACATGCTCAAGTCGAAGGTACCCGAAGAAGGGTTGAAAGCGTTTATTTAACACCTGAAGTACTAATAAGATTTAATCAAAGAAGTGTATTAAAGGTTGATATAGAAGCACTTGTTGCACGTTTGAACATTTGCTATGGAGTTGCTTCAATGTATGATTGCTCTATGCGAGCAGCGATTACACATAATTTGCAGACATGCATTTTCGAACAAAGTGGCTGGAATCAGCAAAGCATTTCTTATGTCCGCATTTTACTTCAAAATAAGGCAGGAGAAGTATTTTTTGATGATGTCCCACTTTGTATTAATCATATTGGTCTAATTCAAATAGCCTTTGATGCTCTCCTAAAGCGTGCAACCGAGAAATTAGATATTATAGACAAAGAGTTTATCATGCCAGACCAAATTATTCTAACACCAAAGGCTGCAGCTTATTTTATTCATGAGACTATAGGTCATCTATGTGAGTACGACTACGCATCAATGCCCGGAGCATATATTGGATTGGAAAATTTTAACAAAAAAATCTTAAATGAAAATGTGAATATTTACAGTGATCCGTTCGTATCTGATTTCTTGAGTTTTGGCCAACTCGATGATGAAGGGAATGAACTTAACAAGCAATTAATTGTTGAGAATGGCTGTGTAAAAGAATTAATTACGTCAATGCGAAGTGACAGCCATTACAACAATTCGCTCATAAGAATGACAAATATATATCTATCCGAAGATGTTACAGGTCCTTCACAAGATGAGTTGGTTGACCGAGTATCCGATGCGGTTTTAGTGGATAGCTTTACTAACGGAATATTCCATGCACCTAGTAACCAATTTATTCTTCATTCAAATGATGCATACTTAATAAAAAACAGAAAAAAGGTAGCTAGAGTTTCGACACTCTCAATTAATAACAAAGTTACCCAGATAGCAGATATGATTCAAGTAATTGGACGTGATATGAAAATGCACCTCTCTGTTTGCGTTAAACAAGGGCAAGCCGTGTTAGTGGGCAACGGCTCTCCATCTATGTTAGTTAGAAGTTGATAAAGTGAGTAAAGTTTTGAAAATACTATGAGAATACTGTGAAAATGTGCCATGGGGAACATATAGAAGCTAGAAAAATATAGTGGTTGTAGGGGTAATGCACGATGTATCGGAGGTGGAATCGCGACCGAATTACAGTAGAAAATTTCCTAGTGTCGATTAGTGGGACGCGGAGTGCGGAAAACAGCTGGATAAAGATGGCAAAGCTGATGCCCTGGGATATGATAGAGGACATGTATGTTAAATTGCTTAAGAGCTACGTAACAATCATTCTCTTTGTCTTTGTTGTTGGTTGCCATTCAGATTAATACCGACAGGCTCTAGGTCAATGTGTAGGCCTTAAAGGGATCAATCTATAGTAATATGAGAGATTTTCCAAAAGGTAGAGCTGGTAATATATCACAATAAGAAAGCCGTGATTTTGGTGCATATGTAGGCACTGCTGAACACCTATGGCGACAAAATTGAACATTAGTGACGGCCAAGGTTGTAGATGGCATATAAAACATGTTGCCACCATAGACAGCAGGAGTTCACAACACTCGTTCTTCGTGTGAAATATTGACGATATGTGAAACAAGTGGAGAAAACGCGGTCTCCAGTCCATCTGCACGGAAAAACAAGTCCACTTTCACGGAGTCAAGTCCGCTATCTGAAAAGCAATATGATTTCCAGGCAGAGTTTGAGTAACTAAAGGGATTGCCCAG
>Ga0209755_10002020_pt1 | contig 29066 bp, 27 predicted proteins | sample TergutCo191P1_FD_187301 | JGI IMG/M metagenome (GOLD analysis project Ga0209755, IMG submission 187301) | Cornitermes sp. P1 segment gut microbial communities from Petit-Saut dam, French Guiana - Co191P1 (SPAdes) (version 2) | ecosystem: Host-associated > Arthropoda: Insects > Digestive system...
ACAACCGCCCCCTGCGCTACGACGAATTTGCCGACAGGCTTGACAAAACCGTTTTCGTGTCCGCAACCCCGGGCAAGACCGAGGCCGAACAGTCAACACGGGTGGTGCAGCAGCTTATCCGTCCCACTGGGCTTCTCGACCCGGAGATCGAAGTACGTCCCAGCGAAGGCCAGATGGAGGACATCTACGGCGAGGTGCAGAAACGCATAAAAGCCGGTGAACGATCCCTGATACTAACGTTGACAAAAAAAATGGCCGAGGATCTTACCGACTACCTTTCCGGCCTGGGGCTTAAAGTCCGTTACATCCACAGCGAGGTCGAGACAATCGAGCGCGTGGAAATCCTAACCCAACTGCGGCAGGGCGAATTCGACATACTTGTGGGCATCAACCTTCTGCGTGAGGGCATAGACCTGCCGGAGGTTTCCTTCATCGCAATTCTTGACGCGGACAAAATCGGCTTCCTGCGTTCGCTTACAAGCCTTGTGCAGATAATCGGACGGGCGGCAAGAAACGCCGCAGGCAAGGTAATCATGTACGCCGACAAAATGAGCGAGGCAATGGACAAAGCCATAGCCGAAACCGCCCGCCGCCGTGAAGTGCAGATTGCCTACAACGAAAAGCACGGCATCACCCCGGTAACGGTGAAGAAGGCAATCGCCGACATACTCACCCGCCACGCCGAGGAAGCCGGCAATGCGGCGGCTTCTTCAATCGAGGTGCTGAAAAAATCCTACAACGTGCTTATCCCCGACCAGCGGAAAAAGCTTGTCAGGGCTCTTGAAAGCGAAATGCTCGAACACGCCAAGAAGCTGGAGTTCGAGCAGGCGGCGGCGATTCGGGACGAGATTGAGCGGGTTAAGGGGCTGGGGAAATAATAATGGCACTGGCTATCGCGACACTTCCACGAAAAATAAAAACGGCAACCAAAACCTTTGCACAACATTTGTTTATCACCCTACAGTTTTTCGGGGGGAACGGCCTGGCAAACCACGCCGCGGCCAGCGCCTACGGCTTCCTGCTTTCCGCGGCACCCATGCTCCTGATACTCTCGTTTTTCATGATTCGCGGTTTCCGCGCAGCACCGGAAACCGCCATGGCCCTGATACAGGATATCCCGTTTCTAAGCACCATCTTTGATGAATATTGGCCAGCCCTTGAATTTCTTGTTTCCGCGCCGTTAGGCATTCCAACCCTTATTTCCATGCTTAGCATTCTCTGGGCTGGAAGAATTCTTGCCGTTTCCATACACCGTGGGCTGAAAATTGTTTTTACGGGAAAGAAAAAACGGAATCCAGTAACGGACAACCTGATAACACTGGCCATTGAATTTCTGGTGCTTATCGTGATGCTGGCAATAATCCTAGGTTCCAGGATGGCCCTGCATTTTTACGATGTTGCTGGTTTTTTTCAGGATAAGCCGTTCCCGTATTTTTTGGAATCCTTGTTTGGGTACCAAGCCATACGGCTTATCGTATTGGGCATTCTTCTGTACCTAATATACCAGCTGATCCCAGCAAATCCGCCGCGCAGATTTTCCGCCCTTTGTGGCAGTGCTTTTTGCGTAGTCGCCTACGGAATTGCAACCCTACTATTTGAGGCCCTATTACGGCAACCTAGGTACAACTTTCTCTACGGCACGCTGGGAGACCTTTTTATACTGTTGGTAAGCGTGTACTTTTTTTTCCTGTTTTTCTTTCTGGGAGCCCAATTCGCCGTCGTGACAAATTCCTTCGAGGCACTTCTTTTCCTAAGACTTAGGGAAACTAGATTTGGAGCAACAGGGAAAGGCAAACCAGCAAGGGGGCTGTTTCACTCCATTGATGGAAGACTGAAAAAATATTACCAATTCTACCAAAAGGGCGAAATCGTTTTGTCTAAGGGGGACGATGGAACCGATGTTTACTTTCTTTTGGAAGGCGAGGTAGAGGTACTGATACCGTCCCAGAATGAGACCGAAAGCTCCGCCGACACTCTACACCCTGGTACCTTCCTAGGCGAGATAAGTTACCTACTTTCCGAGGGTCGCACCGCGACAATAAAGGCAAAAACTGATGCTTCGGCACTAGAGCTACCAGCCCATCTTTTTGAGACGATTCTCGACAGCGACGTAAACATGGACCGTTCCATTATAGAAAGCCTGTCACGCAGAATTAAGAAGAGCAATGAACATATCGCGGCGTTGAGCGACAATAGGGGAAGTGGCGCGTAAGGAAAGAGGTTGGTAATTTCACCACCTTCTTGAAAAAATTTCCGTTTTCGGATTTACTTAAACAAAAGGGCGAATGTTGGCACTTGGCTCGTTGCCAACATCCGCCCTTTTCAACATCCCAGGAGGTTGTTATGTCAAAGTTGTTCGTTCCAGAAAACTACCGTTCCGCTCTCTCGCTATACGAGACCCAGACCGCGGTAGGAAGCATCAAAAGGCTGTTCGAGGATAACCTGTCTCACGCCCTTAGTCTTAAGCGCGTGTCCGCCCCGCTATTCGTTGATCCCCAGACAGGGCTGAACGACGACCTTAACGGCGTGGAACGCCCCGTGGAATTCGACATACCAGAAATAGGAACAAACGCGCAAATCGTCCATTCACTGGCGAAGTGGAAGCGCATGGCCTTGCACAAATACGGTTTCCCCGCTGGCGAGGGCCTATACACCGACATGAACGCGATTCGGCGCGACGACGACATGGACAACCTTCATTCTGTTTATGTTGACCAATGGGACTGGGAGAAAGTGATCGACCGCGAATCGCGCAACGAACAAACCCTAAAAAGCACAGTAACGACGATTGTCGGCGCGATCTGTGACACCGCAGACAAGTTAAGGGATATGTTCCCAGCCCTAACCACGAACCTTTCAAGGGAAGTGAAGTTCGTCACGGCACAACAACTTGAGAATGCGTACCCCAGTCTGACTCCCAAGGAGCGCGAGGACGAATATCTTAAGGAACACAAAACCGTATTCATCATGCAGATTGGCGACACGCTGAAATCCGGGGAAAAGCACGGCGGGCGCGCGCCAGACTACGACGACTGGGCACTGAACGGCGACATCATGTTCTGGGACGAGATACTTGGTTCGGCCATAGAAATTTCATCAATGGGGATTCGCGTTGACGAAAAATCGCTGGATGAGCAACTTCGAAAAGCCGGATGCGACGACCGCAGAAGCCTTACGTATCACAGGATGCTGCTTGAAGGAAAACTTCCGCTTACCATAGGTGGCGGTATAGGACAGTCAAGACTGTGCATGTTGCTGTTGCAGAAAGCGCACATCGGAGAGGTGCAGGTGTCGATATGGGACGAAAAGACCATGTCCAGTTGTAGGGACGCAGGCATAGTATTATTGTAAGGTTCGAGTTCCGCATGTTAGGTTCGGCATTCTCTATCGCGGGGCCGAATATCGCGCTGAATACCACCGTCGCAGAGGTTCTGCGCGGATTTGCGGACACCCTGGAAAAGTCGCCTAGGCAGGTGAGTTCGGCGGAATTCACCGCGAATCTGACCGCACTTGTCCAGGATACCGTTAGTAAACACAAACGCATAATCTTTAACGGCAACAACTACGGCGCGGACTGCCAAACCTAAGGGACACCGTTGACGCACTTCCGCAATTTGTCTCGTGGAAAATCGTTGATCTTTACACTGGACACAACATCTTTACCGAACAGGAGATGCACTCGCGCTATGAGATTCGCATGGAGGCATACTGCAAGACGATTCACATAGAGGCATTGAGCATGTTGGAGATTGTCAAGGCAAGCATAGTGCCCGCAAGTATCGGCTACCAGAACGAGCTTGCGGAACTCCTTCAGCGCAAGCTGGCCTTGGGCGGAACTCGTGGCTACGACACATCGCTGGAATCGCATTTGTTGGGCGGCATTTCGAAGTTGTCAGGGTGTTTGTTGAAGAAGCTTACCGCACTCGAAAATGCACTGGGCAAATCCGAAACCGTGGCCAATCGTAAAATTCTGGACAAAGCAGTCTTCTACCGCGACAATGTTTTCGTGGCAATGTCAGATTTAAGGGTTCCAGTTGATGAGTTGGAAACGCTGGTGTCAAAAAAGCACTGGCCGTTTCCAGTTTACGGGGAAATGTTTTACAGTGTGTAATGGATGTAATGGGAAAGGGTCGAACAGGCTTTGTTAGCTTGTTCGGTCATTTTTTTGATGCAGTTGTGGCTAAATATTTTTCTATCTTAATGTCAATCTATGTATGCTGAACCGATAAAATCTCGATAAGCAATTTTTATTCCCTCAGTCAAGCCTGTTTTTGGAGAGAAGCCCAAGTCGGTAATTCTAGAAACATCCAGCAGTTTTCGTGGCGTGCCATTCGGCTTTAAAGCATCCCATTCAATACGACAAATCCTGCCAGGGGCTTCCTCATATACTATATCCCGAATTTTTTCCGCCAGTTCCTTGATTGTAATATCCGTGCCACTGCCGATATTGACAAAGTCACCAGCGAGGTTTGACAAATCGGCAGCGTCATTGTTTCGCATAAGCATGACCAAGGCTTCCGCCAAATCGGAGCTGAACAAAAATTCACGCCGTGGCGATCCGTCACCCCAAAGGGTCACCACATCGGAACCAGAAACTTTCGCCTCGTGGAATTTTTGGATAAGAGCAGGCAGCACGTGGGAGCCGTTAGGATCATAGTTGTCACCAGGACCGTACAAATTGGTGGGCATTGCTGAAAGAAAATTCGTACCGTACTGCCTATTGTAATATGTGCAAAGTTTAATCACACCAATTTTCGCAATGGCATATGCCTCGTTGGTGGGCTCAAGCAAATCCGACAAAAGGTATTCTTCTTTCATAGGCTGGGGAGCAAGCTTAGGATAAATACAGGACGAGCCAAGATTTAGGAGTTTTTTCACCCTGGTCTTATACGAGGCATGAATCACGTTAAAGCCAATCATCGTGTTTTCGTAGATAAAATCGGCTGGATAGATCGAATTAGCCCCTATGCCCCCAACCTTTGCGGCTGCAAGGAAAACATATTCGGGTTTTTCCTTTTCAAAAAATGCATTAACCGCCGTCTGATCGAGCAGATCCAACTCGCCAAATGGTTTTGTTAGCAGGTTGGCATATCCCTCCATCTGCAAGCACCGTATTATCGCGCTTCCAACCAGTCCACGATGCCCAGCAACATAAATTTTTGCGTTCTTTTCCATGGGTAGATATATTCCCTTTGTTACTCGTAATAATTTTCTGTCGAGTACCCAGCTTCTTTTAAATGGACTTCACGATGGGCAAGTATCTTATCCTGCTCCATCATCATTTTTACAAGCTCAGGCAATTTGACCTTTGGTTCCCAACCCAGTTTTTGTTTTGCCTTGGAGGGATCACCTATCAGCAAATCAACTTCAGCGGGGCGGAAGTATCGCGGATCGATTTCCACCAGAGCCCTACCATCCCTCTGATTAACACCTTTTTCGTCCACGCCCTTCCCTTCCCAGCTTAGGCTAATGCCCACCTCATTAAAAGCCATAGTGATGAAATCCCTAACCGTGGTGGTAACCCCAGTAGCCATGACGTAGTCATCCGGCTCGGGTTGTTGGAGAATTAGCCACATCAGCTCGACATAGTCACCGGCAAACCCCCAGTCTCGCTTGGCATCGATGTTACCCATGTACAACCTATCCTGCAAACCAAGACTGATGCGGGCCGCTGCCCTGGTAATTTTGCGGGTCACGAAGGTCTCTCCGCGGATGGGGCTTTCGTGGTTAAAGAGAATACCGTTACATGCATACATCCCATAGCTTTCTCGATAATTCACTGTAATCCAATAAGCGTACAGTTTTGCTACAGCATAAGGACTACGAGGATAAAAAGGGGTTGTTTCCTTTTGGGGTATCTCCTGGACCTTGCCAAAAAGCTCGGAAGTGGAGGCCTGGTAAATACGAACCTGTTTCTCCATACCAAGAATACGAATCGCCTCCAGCAGACGCAGGGTCCCAATGCCGTCGGTGTCCGCAGTATACTCGGGAACCTCGAAGGAGACCTGCACGTGACTTTGGGCACCAAGGTTGTAGATCTCATCCGGTCGCACCTGTTGAATAATACGAACCAGGTTCGAGGTGTCAGTCAAATCGCCGTAGTGAAGGATAAAACGTTTGTTCGTCACATGGGGATCCTGGTAAAGATGATCAATACGTTGGGTGTTAAAGCTAGAAGCACGACGCTTGATACCGTGGACTTCGTAGCCTTTTTTGAGAAGGAATTCGGACAGATACGCACCGTCCTGCCCTGTTACCCCAGAGATGAGTGCTTTTTTCATTTATCCTCTCTACATTTTTTCATCAAGGAATTTTCCTGTTTCCTTATGGTTAAATTCGGGTATCATAAAATAAAAAAGTTTTATCAATTCCGAACGTGTCCATTCACCTTTATTTCGCAATGTTTGGATAGCATTTGTAAACATCTCTAATTTCTGCTCATCATATTGCATATTAGCTTTAATAATACCTATGGCCTTAAATTTTTCCATATCCAAAATCTCTTCTCCCGTATAAAATTCCTCAAAATTTTTTTCCCCCGTTGTATCACTCTTAAAAAAATAAACTGGGTATTTTTTTGATACCTTTAATTCTCTTATTCGCCCCCTGGCTTCGTCTTCATTTTCACACTGAACAGGCTCATAACCCAAACCATAAAGATAGCGTTCCGCTATTTCACTAAATGTGAGCAAGTTGAGATTATAATCCAGCTTGGGAAAAAATATATCACGATTCTCTCCAAGCAAGCATGACATCAGACACAATTCACCCGATTCTTGTGGCGTTACAAAATACCTGCACACATCATTAGGTGCAGAAAGGGGCTGTTCTTTCTCTATTCGTCGATTAAAACCATAAAGCAAACTACCATCAGAAAATGCAACATTTGCAAAACGAGCTGTAGAAACAGGCAAATCTAAAGAGCTACGCATTAAAAACATTTCCATAATGCGTTTTGATGCCCCCATCATATTGACTGGGTTAGTTGCCTTGTCGGTAGAAACACAAAAATATTTTTTCGCGCCTTTTTCCTTTGCCTGTCGCATACCCCTGTCAATATTAAAAATATTCACATCTATCATTCGCATTAGTGTAAATATATCTTTCTCGCTCCGCACATGTTTGAGTGCGGACAGGTTAAACACATAATCATACCCCTGCCCATTCCGCATAAATGAGTCGAATATGTCCGAACCACAGTCAATCGCAAACGTGGCAAACTCACCATCAATATAACCTAAGGAACTTCGTATGCCACGAACAAGTTCCACCATATTGTTTTCGCTTATATCCACAACATGCAACAGCTTTGGCTTACGCTTAAAAATTTCACCCACAACAGCAGAACCAATCGAACCAGCACCACCTATCACAAGAAAACTGGAAGATGCAATAATATCTGATATTTCCTTTTCATGAAACAAAACATCACCAGCAAACATTGGCTCGATACGCCCGATGAGAGATAATATATTCAACACAAAACTTTCCTTAAATATGATATATGGCTAGATGTATTTTTCTAATTCTGGCGGAACCGAAGGCAAATCCTTAAAACAATTCTTCCAAATATTTGCATTAGGCTTCAGAATGACGACAACCGTAATTACGATTATCTTAAAATAATTAACAATATTTTTATGTTCCAAGTACCATTTTTCAAGCAAAGCTTTATATGGGTTGATAACGTTTTGGTGGAAATTTTTCTTGTCTTCGAATCGTTGCAAGATTTCCTCTTCATTTCTAAAAACAATGGAACCTATGCCCATAAGCCCTGGCTTCGAATCATACATCTTTTGTTTTGCTTCAACGGGGTAGGCTTCATAATGTTCCCTGACTGTCGGCCTATATCCTACAACATTCATCTGTCCCATGAAAATATTGAACAATTGCGGAAGTTCGTTTATTTTTGTCTTCCGCAAGAGTGCTCCCATTGGCAACAGCCTGGGATCATTTTTGCTGGTGTACAAACCGCCTGGAAGATTCGGTGAATCCTTAAGCATGGTTGCAAATTTCAACAATTTAAAACTTTTACCATAACGCCCGACTCGTTCCTGTCTATAGAAAATGTAGTGCTCGCCGGTTAGCTTCAGGACAATCATAACCGGGATTAAAAGAGGGAACAAAACAATAATGGCTAGACCTGAAAAGAATATGTCAAAGAAACGAATCACATCGACTCCTAACGGATTGAAAAGTTACTTAGCACATCAGACGGTGAAAATCCTAGCGTTTCCTTTATTTTCTTGTTCGAAAATGTTAGCGATTTGGTTATTTTTGACAGTTTTTCGGCGTTGATTGCGGACGAACCGATCAGATCCCCAATCTTGGCCAACCCTTTGGCCGTCCACATTGGTATTCCTGGCGGGAGCCTTTTATTCAGCTGGCTTGAAATAAGCTTCTCCAGCTCACGAAAAGACGGGTTATGATCGTCGCATAGATTGAATATACCCGATTTATTCTCACAATACGGTATAAGTCTGCCTATGTCCTCCGCCATTCCTATACTTTTCCTAGCCTTTCCACCCGCTATACTGACATACCTTCCAGAAGTTATCCCGTTTATCATCGCGCCAAGATTTCCCGGAGGGTTTCTACCAGCTAACAAAGAGGGGCGCAAAACCGTTAACAGAACGTTGTTACGTTCGCACCATTCAGACAAAAATTGCTCGGCTTGGATTTTGCTTTTTCCATAAGGCGTACTGGCGTTCAATGGGTGGTCCTCTGTGATATCCTCTCCCTTTTCGCAGCCATAAACAGCCACGGTGCTGATAAAGATCAAAGAATGTGGCCTTCCATACTTTTCCAGTCCAGCGCAGAAGTTCTTCGTTCCATGGTAATTAACATCGTAAAAGGATTGTTTTTCATTATCCGCTTTGGGAACACTGTGTGCTTTTCCTGCTGCATGAAGAACAATATCGTATCGCTTTTTTAACTCAGGCACTTGCTCTGCCAAATTAACGCTATATAATGATGCATCATAAATATCTAAAGTATCAACAAGATATATGTTTTTCAAAAAAGGCGTCACAATTGAGCCAAGAAAGCCTGATGATCCCGTAAGAAGCAATGTTTTCATTTTTTATACTGTGATAATTTTACTACCAAACGTTTTATCGAATATGTCAAATAATTTACATATATTTTATTTTCTCTAAATGCCTTTAGTATTTCTACATTTTGAGCAAAAATATTACGGAAACTTTTGTTTGTTTTTCCGCCAAGACGCATTTTTACAAAAATTTCATTTAAATATATAAGTTTTATGTGATATTTGTCAATAAAACGTAACATAATTTCAAAATCACTCGCTATTCTATAGCACAAATTAAATTTGCCATACATCTCATACACATTTCTTTTAATATACAAAGCAGGATGTGCAGGATGCCAGCCAGTTTCAAATTTTGCCTGCTCACCTGTTATCCATTTTCGAATAATAACAGAAATATTATTTTGCACAACATAATATAAATCGCCATATACGGCATCGATATCGTTTCCTAAATCAAAAGAAGATACTATATGTTCCAAAACCTGAGAACAAAAAAACACATCATCACTATTCAAAATACCAATTACATCACCTCTAGCCATTTCTATGCCTTTGTTCATGGCATCGTATAAGCCAGCGTCAGGTTCACTAACCCAGCGCATCCTACCATTAAATTTAGCCTCATATTCTTTTATTAGAAAGACGGTAGTATCCGTGGAGTTGCCATCTACTACAATATAATCAATATTGGAATATGTTTGGGTTAACACAGATTCAAAAGTATCCCGAATTGTTGAAGCACTATTATAACAAACAGTAATGATGGATATCTTCATTTTATCTCTTATGCAAATCATATACTTCCTCATAAAATTTATAGGTGTTTTCTGCACATTTTTCCCATGTGAATTTTCTACAATTTTCAAGACCTTTTTTTATGATTTTATTATATGTCTTTCTATTATTTAACTGCAATATTTTTTCCAAATCATCATCAATGTTACAACCCGTAATATAAATCGCCGCATCACCCGCCACTTCTGGCAACGATGAAACATGACAACAAACAACAGGACATCCCGCTGCTTGCGCCTCAAGAACAGGAAAACCGAATCCCTCGTATAAACTAGGATATAACAAAAAAAAAGCTTCGTTATATATTAAGTTCAATTCTTCATTTGTGGGAGAATGATAGTATTCATAACGATTAGGAATATATTCATTTAAATAGCCTATTTCTTTTTTGTTTAAAAAACCGCCCCCTATAATTTGAAATTCAAATTGTTCCATTTTTTGCATAAGTTTCAATGCGTATACAAAATTTTTATATTTCGTTCTTCCACCTATAAAAACAACAGTATTTTTTTTAGGGAGAGTCATATTCTTGTACTCGACGCCAAGACCATGATGAATGACTCTTTTTTTTCCCTTATAATCTGGGTAAATACTTTCAAAATCGTTTTTTGTATTTTCGGAGACGAATATCACTCCTTGCGAATTATATACAGCATTTTTTTTTTGTATTTTATGGACTATTGATTTTATATCGTGTCTAAATTTTTCATAAACAAAATCATGGACCGTAGTTATATTTACACTATTTTTATTTGTACAATATCTATAATAACTCGAATGAAAAACAAATGGTTTTTTTTCAACTAAATGAATATTTTTATATCTCTCAAAAGGCATATATACATTTTTTTTTATTTTTTGTGAAGCCTCAGATTCTTGCCAGAAAATATTTTCAACATAATCATTGTACAACAACTGCATATCATATCTAAGGTGTTTCTCCAATTGAGACCAATAAAGAGAAACACCTCCACTACACTGGAGGCTGTAAATTATATCATCGTATATTATTTTCATATTTTATCAACAAAACTGACAAATTATTACTGCTAATTATCATGAATTATTTATGTCCAGCATATATATTTACTATGCTTCAACAGCAAAAAATAATTTGTCGAAGAGAGTATCCCACATTGTAAATACATTTTCAGCTTTATATCTATTTACATTTTCCAAAGCTTTTTTACCGAATTGAATTCTTTTTTCTTGGTCATCCATTAGTTCTATAAGTGCATATGAGAATTTATCAATCTTGCCGTTTTCAACCAGCAACCCATCTTCATTGTGATGTATTATATTTGCAGGACCTTCAGGACAATCAAAACTAACTATTGGCAATCCACAGGACTGCGCCTCAATCATTACCATAGGCAAACCCTCAAATCTGGAACTAAGTACAAAAATGCTAGCCTCTAGATATTCTTGCATAATGGCATTCGTTGGCGGGCATATCTCAATGATATTTTCTAAATTCAAAATTTTTATCTGTTTTTTTAGCTTATCCTCATCTTCACCAGAACCAATTATCCGGATCTGCCATCCTTCGCATTTACATTTAATAAAAAAAACTGATTTTATCAATAAATCAAAACCTTTTTGATGCGTTAGTCTTCCAACAGCCAATATTTTTTTATTTATTAACTCAGATCGTTTATTCGGCACAAATGACAACGAATTAGGAATAACTCTTATATTTTTATATGACGAATAATATTTTGCGTCAGCTAAAGTTAAAACCACAACAAAATCCAAAAATAAATATACTATTTTTCGTATAAGTCTTGAAAACAATGGAGCCGACATATAATTCAGATGTTCACAGGCAATTATTTTTAATTTTTTTCGCAGAAAAAACAAGAAACAATTCAAAGCATGTGTCGTACCTAATATAACACTAATTTTTTCCCGAATACATATCTGATCTATTTTATTTATTAATGTTACATATAATTTCAATCTTGATATTTTATTATCATATTGTGATAATCCCAAATGATGAAGACGCACAGCATTATTTATATTATATGCCGTTTCACCAGAAATAGAATGAACACTGATTATTGTGACTAAATATTTCAACGATCCAGCTAATAAATTGGCAAGATTACATACCGCCCGTTCTGTTCCAGAACGCACAGTTATATCAAAAATGACAATTGCTATTTTCCTTATATCTTGACCTCTATCAGTTTTCACCTGATGTTTCCTCTTTTACACTTCAATTTATCCAGCAATATATTTTTCACATATTATAGTAAAAAATCACTTTTATTAATACAAACCCAATTTTAATAAAATTAATTTGATTGGAATTTTAATTATTTTGGGGAATGTATCTCTAAAAAAAAATAAAAACGCTTTGGGATTACCAAAATAATTTTTCCATATTTTATAGGCATCCATATTACCCAAACTGGGCCTTCCCGTAACTCCTTCAGCAGAAAATAATATAATACTTTCATCAATATATTCAAACGAAATATTGTTAATATAACACCACAATAGAAAATCATAATCACCAGCAATTTTATATTGCCAATTATATCTTTTTTTTTCATAAACCGTATTTCTGATAAAACAAGTCCCGTGGTTCAAACACATTTTTTTTCTTAAAATATCTTCCTTTGCGGGAATTATATGTCGTTTCCTTCCATTGGGATAAACAACTATCATGTTACCATGAACTATATCAGCATGAGTTTTAAGTAATTCACCACATATTTTTTCAAGTACCATATTATCAATAAAACAATCATCACTATTTACCATTAGTATCCATTTTCCAGTCGCCTGATCAATCCCCTTATTCATGGCATCATATATTCCATTATCGGACGCACTAATCCAGTAATCAATTTTATCCTCATATTTCATAATTATGTCCAAGGTACCATCACTACTCATACCATCAACTATAATATACTCAATATTTGTATACGTTTGGTTAATTACACTCAAGATGGTACGCTCTATGGTTTTTCTGCCATTTCGCACGACAGTTACCACCGTGATAAGGGGGGCGGGCCTATTAGATTGCCCCTCAAATATTTTTGTGCGCAAACCTCCCGATAGGACCGCTTCTTTTAAGTTCAAAATACAACCACCTTAAAATTCAGAATATTTTGAAGTTCAATATTATTTATTTTCATTTATCACAAAAATTATGTTTTCAATCTATGATAAAAATGTAACATCTTAAATAGCATTGGTATTTTTCCTATACATTTTTTTATGAAAATTTTAATGCTTTGTAAAGGCATTTTCGAGATAAAAAAAATATATTCGTCATACTGATTGTACTTTGCAGCATGAAAAATATAATGAAAACACAATTTATTTTCCAAATCCTTTTTAGCATATGGTATTTCATACAAATTAAGAAAAAACAAATCCACATCATTGACGGAATTAATAAATCTGACCATTGTATCATATTTTTCAGGGCGCGAAATTGAATTTGCTGAATGCCGATAAACCGCTAAAACTTCATCCATACAATATAACTTACTATTATAAGCAAACCATAGGCACAACGGATAGTCTTCCATCAACCATTTTTTTTCTAACGGACGAATAACATCAATATATTTCAACAATAAATTTCTTTTCAATGAAATTGTTGCTGCAAATATATCATGCTTTTTTATTAATATATCAATAGTACGAAATCCTTTATAAAACTTGGTAACAGATCTTTTTTTATTTGGATATAGATGTTGAATATTACTATAGCACATTCCAACATCACTATTATTCTCCATAAACTCAATTTGAGTTCTCACTTTTCCTGGTAACCAATAATCATCACCAGCACATTGCATTATATATTCACCAGAACAATTACCTAAAACATTAAAATAATTTTTTATCAACCCATAATTTTTTTCATTTAACAATAATTTGATATTATCTGGATATTTTTCTTTATACTCCAATAAAATACTTCGCGTCCCATCAGTAGAACAGTCTTCTCCAACAACTATTTCATACGAATATCCATGCTCCTGTTCTATTATACTATCAAGTGTTTGTGCTATATATTTTTCTTGGTTATATGTAATAACGGCAATCGAAATAAAAGGGGAACTCTTCATGAGTAGAATAAAACCTCCGTCACTTATCTTCCTAGCTTACTCTTTACTAATTCCACTATTTTTATCCTTGTATTTAATTCTCTGAAACAATATAACCCAGAAACAATAAAAATCACCCCACTAATTATACCATACTGCAAATAATCAGTAACAATAAAAGACAAAACAAAAGCCACAAGGCAACAACCAAATAAAACAAGAAAAAGTTGTATATATTTCATTTCAAATCGAAACTTATATCTCCAACACACAATAACACCCATGATAACAAGCATAACACCAGAAGACACTAGTTTTGCTACCCCTAACCCCATAAACCCCCAAGTAATATACCCTATTACAGCACAAACAATCATTACGATATTAGAAAGCACCCCATCTAACAAGAAAAAAATCTTCTTATCACCTTTAGCAAAAGATATATACCCCAAAGGAAATATAGCAGCAACAAAAAACAAAGCAAACCCTACCCATCGTAGTACTGGAACAATAACAAGGAAGTCTTCGCTTAGAAGCACCAGCACCACTAATGGAGCCATAGACATCAAACCAAGTACAAGCGGAGCAATTACTAACATAACTATTTCCGCCTGTTGATTAACCAGACGAGTTACTAATTCATTCTCGCCCGAAACCGCAGTCAGGCGCGGAAAATAATCCACAGCCATAGCCGAAAACACAAAACCCATATATTGAGTTGTGATAGATGTAGTAGCCTGATAAAGCCCAACATCGGCTATGCTACCAGTATAGCGAATAAACCAGTTCACAAAAAATATCGACAAGGTTCCCAATAGTTGACCTGTTGCCAAGGCTACACCAAATGGAACTATGCTACCAGCGTATTTAAATGTTTCTTTTGGTGAAATTAGAACTGGTATAAGGTTTATTTTTCCAGCAAAATATTTATTGGAAAGATACGTAACAAGCGCCAAAGCAACCATTGCTGGGGCAATACCCCGTGTACCCCAGAAAAAAAACATTGGTATACCTACAAGAAGCCCTGTAAACGATCCTATCAACGTTGTCTTTGCAAGATTTTTAAGATGCCTTGTTCCCTGTAAGAAAGCTTGTTCCCCAGAGGCCAAAGCCGTTAACAAAAGCATTGCTCCTAGGATAATAAATGCCAGTGTATATTCATTTGTTCCAAATGCAATTTCACTCCACCATCTCGAACCAATAATACTGATTAAAGCTCCCAAAATACCCGTAATAAATACTAAACGACGGAATATTTTTACTACATAAGACAATTTCGTAAGATCACCACTCGCATTTGCCATTGAAATATCACGCACCGCCCCCATGTTCAGTCCCAAGCTGGACACTTGGTTTATCATGTTTACGGTAGAAACCAGCAGAGCCGAAACACCCATACCAGCAGGACCCAAAAGCATCGCTATGAATTTTCCACGTAACATGGCTATTATCATAGTAAAAACCTGAACACCGCCAAAAATAGCCGTACCCTTCACTATTCCGCGGTATTCTTTGTTATTATCCATCATACCCTTCTTAACTTAGAAGCAATATATGTTGCAAACCTGAATAAAATATAATTTCCCTCAAACAAATACTGTTTCATTTTTGATCTAAAATCATTTCCCCAACATATATCATACCTTGACACATCTTTGTAATTTTCTACTATTAATTGTTCTGTCCAGAGGTAGTCATCTTTGGCTAATTTACCCGCATTTCGAAGCAACAAAAGCCTACAACCTAATACACCTTCGCACCGTTGCAATTTCATCATTTCAATAACTTTGTCGTTATGGTCATACTCTGATTCAATCAACCCTTGAAGAAATTTATCCGTATATAATATCTTAAACCGATTCATATTAATAGATTTAGTAACCGAATTAAAATGGCACCTATAATAATAATAGACATCAACAAATGCTACTTTATTTGCCATTATTAACATTTGTCGGGTATCATACTCATCTGCATTATATTCAACAATAAAATCTTCGGGATAACTGCGGTTGTCGTATATCCTTTTTGAATAGATCCCACCATTTGCTCCAATTATCCATCTGCCAATAGTCAAGCTAGCCGCTTCAAGGCCCGTTATTATCTGTGAAAAATCAAAATCCGCTTGAGGGGCATGGAACCCCTTAGTGTTTCCATCTTCATCGGTAGCTACCATTCTTGGAAGAACTATATCCGCACCAGTTTCAATTTGCCTTGAAAAAAGCTTTTCAATTACATCATTCGCTATTGTGTCATCCGAATCCAATATCATGATCCATTCGCTACTGGCCATGGCCACCGCAACATCTCTCGGAATCTTAGGACGCCCTCCCGAATTTCGCTTCAATGCCTTATACTTAATACGAGGCTCACGCAAGGTATATTGCTTCACTATTTCCAATGTCCCATCTGTGGAAACATCATCAACCACAATACACTCCCAGTCAGAAAACGTTTGATTAATAAGACTATCAAATGCCAGCCCTATGTATTTTTCAGCATTATAGGCAGGCATTACAATCGATACTTTAGGCATCGTTTCATCCCAATCATAATCTAAAATTATTTACTGCATCAACAATATTCATAGCATCATCATTTTTCAGCACTGGACTCACTGGCAAACTCAATTCTTCCCGATGGATTTGTTCGGTAAAGGGGAAAGACAAACTATTCCAGTTCCTGTAACACTCCTGCTTATGGGGGGGGATCGGATAATGTATTAATGTCTGTATTCCCCTGTCTGCAAGATACAACTGTAACTCGTCTCTTTTTTTAATTCGTATGGGAAATATATGAAATACATTGGTATCCCAATCGTCTACAACAGGTAGTACCACACTGTCATTTTTGATATTCTCAATATATATTCTTGCAATCCTCTTACGCAGATTATTGTCTTCATCAAGATATTTTAGCTTGACATTAAGTATAGCCGCCTGGATTTCATCAAGCCGACTGTTCCTTCCTCTGTACTTAAACACATATTTTTGGGGCGAACCATAATTCGCTATTGTCCTAATTACGCCAGCGAGCTCATCGTCATCAGTAGTTACCGCACCACCGTCTCCAAGGGCACCGAGATTCTTCCCTGGGTAGAAGCTGTGCCCTGCCACATCTCCAAGGGAACCCGTTTTTCTGCCATTATAAAGACACCCATGAGCTTGTGCATTATCCTCTATTAATTTTAAATTATAGTTCTTACAGATTTGCCTTATTTTTTCGGTATAGGCACATCGGCCATATAGATGTACAATCATTATCGCTTTTGTTTTAGGCGTTATCGCTTCTTCTATCTTAGAATCATCAATCTGATATGTTGCGATATCTGGTTCAACGAGAACCGGAACCAAATTATTTTCCGTAATAGCCAGTATTGATGCTATATATGTATTAGCCGGAAGAATTACCTCATCACCAAATGACATGATCCCAAGTTCAATATAGGCGCGAAGTATCCAAATTAATGCATCAAGCCCATTGGCACAGCCAACGGCATACCTGTTCCCGATATACCTAGCGTAACTCTCCTCAAAAGCAGATGTTTCTTTCCCCTGCAAATACCAGCCAGAATCAATCACACGACTGACGGCATCGTGAATTTCAGCACTATATTTATCGGTAATATCTTTTAGAGATAGAAATGGAATATTCAAAACCTACCCCTCTAAACTATGTTGCCTGCCCATTTTATCACAAAATGAATTATCCAACAAAATTCCTGATTGTGTTATGTATCCCTTTTGTTTAGCAGGGTTTCCATACCAAACCGTATTGGGTGGAATATCCTTTGTAACAACACTTCCAGCTCCAATCAATGCATGTTTTCCTATTGTATGCCCCGCCACAATAGTAGCATTCGCACCTATCGATGCCCCATATTTTATTATCGTCTCCACAAAAGAAGCAGGGTATTGTTTGGAACGTGGTATTAAATCATTTGTAAAAGTTACGTTTGGTCCGATAAAAACACTGTCTTCTACCCTTAAACCATCCCATAGCTGGACACCAGGCTTTATTGTAACATTATTTCCAATTTGCACATCGTTCTCTATAAGAACATTCATACAAATATTACAATCTGTCCCTATCTGGGCACCTCCTAAGACAACACAAAATTGCCATATTCTCGTATTTTTGCCAATATTTAACGATTGAACATCGGCAAGCTTATGGATCATCCTTTTTTCCATTCTAAATACTCTTGATAGTCACGGATATAATCTTCCGCATCATATTCATGCGAGGCCAACACTAGACATATCGAACCTGATGAAAAATCATCCAATTCTCGCCAAATACCAGGAACCACAAGCAAACCATAAAATGGTCGATTCAGGGTAACGGTTCGTCTGACTTTCCCATCAAATAAGACCACATTAAAACTACCAGACGCTGCTACAATCAACTGCCTAAGATCCTTATGGGCATGGCCACCCCTAGACTCGCCCGCAGGAACATCATAAAGATAATAGATACGGCTAACATTGAACGGGACATCTTCTCCGTTCGACACCACCGTCAAATTACCCTTTTCACGGTGATTCACTGGTAATTCTATTATGGAACAATCATAAACCGATGATATTTTCATGTTTTTTCTCTCAGATTACAAAAATCTCCATAGTCACGAATATAATCATTCTCATCATATTCCGTACTCGCTACAATTAATGCCACTGAATTGGTGGAAAAATTATTCATTTCTCGCCAATACATTTTCGGAACATACAGACCGTAATACGAACGATTAAGACTAAAAGTTTTTTTTTCGGTCCCATCATCAAGAATAACATCAAAGCCACCAGATAAAGCAACAATGAATTCCTCATTTTGTTTATATGCATGACCGCCACGAAATTCACCGCCAGGAACATCGTAAATCCAATATGTTCGCTGAATAACAAATGGCAATTGATTATTATTTTCATAAAAAGACAAATTACCCCGTTTATCAGGTATCTTTGGCAAATCTACTATTCTTGGGATAATTTCCATAAGAACACTCATTTTTAAAGACCCATCCAGCCGTCAAGTAACATTCTACCTCTATCTGCATGCGATTCGCCATGTCGCCATATTTTAGGAGTAATTACAATTTTATTCATATCGACAATGGATAAAAATGCACTCCACCATCCAAAAGAACTTGCCGATATAATAAAATGTCTGCACAGAGACATAAGATACATATCCTCCGATCCTCTGTCATTATCGTTTATATCGACAAAAACAAACTTTTCATTACGTATAGAAAACATTTCTGTACAAAATGCTATATCGTTGGAAAAAACAAAAAAAACAACTGGCACTGGATCATTTTTACTAACTAGCATTTTTATCTGCTCAACAGCATCAAAAAAATATTCAGAAGAATTACTGGCACCAAGAGAAACAAAATCACCACGTCTTACTTGCAAGGCAATAGCACATGGGGTATTCATTATGCTCTCAGCCATTTTCATAGTATCTTCAGAAAATGCTTTTGTATTAAAAATAAATTGATTTCGCAAATATTTTTCAACGGAATGAAAGTATCGTGGGTTATCATAATATTCACCAAGATAGCGTGGATTTCTTGATGATATAATTTTTTCAATAAAAGTATTTACAGTCCCAGTAGCACTATATTTCATATTAAGATATTTTTTATAAAAAACGATATCACTGTGGTTTGCTTTTTTTACACAAATTGATGGAAATATACTATCCAGCTCCCAGTTTCTATTATATTGTCCAGAACAATCCTTGCCATAATATTTATACCATTCGGCATCGTAGTAAACTGATACTCTGCTTTTTTTCTCTATCGCCTGCCCAATGGCATATTGCCACATTTGGCTACCTAAGCCACCGTCGATCATAAATATAATCTTCTGTTCTCGCAAAAACAAACCACAACTAAAAACAAATATTCTAACACAAAAATTACGAATTTTGTATAAAAACCATTTTCCCCCTATAAAAATCTTTTTCAAAAACCAAAAACCAAAAACAAAAAAAGGCAAGATATTTCTCTTCTTAGTTTTGATGCGCATCTTAATTTCGATTATTTGGCATTATGTCTTAATCGTTTATATATTTTTCTTGCAGTATTTAATGTACGAGTCGCTTCCAAAATGTTGACACCTAACGTACGAAGCAACCCCTTTGTGCTGCTTATATATTTAGACCAAGAGTATAAATCCCACAACACTACCGACCGTTTCAATACATAATCAAGAAGAACTTCAACATACTTTGCTTTGTTTGGAATAATATAAAGATGATCATCACAAATTTGAAAACACCTGTCAATTTTTGAAGTTTCTCTCATTTTTTCGTATATTTCAGTAATTGACGGATACCCCTTCATCCCTTCGTTTATCAGCCGAGCATCGTCAATAATTATTATATCATCATTATTTCTTGATAAAATACTATTCAGTTCATTTATTAGAGGACACGGATCTTCCTCCCCAGCTGTTATACCACCAGAATAATGACCATCAAGCCAAAAAACTATATTTTCATTATTCTCCAGCAATATATGGGGCAAAATAGACCTTGAGTCACCTAAATGTGACACTATGTTCCTAAATTGAGCAAGATCATCTTTTGTTTGCTCATACAAAGCTTCTGACAATTCTATTGTATGTACTTTTTTAAAAAAACTGGCGATCGATTTCGTCGTGCCACCTAAATAAGTTCCAGTTTCAACAAAAACATTTGCATTTGCAATTGTCGCTAATTCTAAGATGATTTCTTTAGGGAAATAAGGATCGGCTATACCCATTTTTTATTCCTCGTGTACTGTTATTTTGTAAACCAAAAACATCCGCAACCACATTCTTGCTTTGAAACATCTTTAGCATCAGCAACCTCAAAATATTGTGCATCATCTGTGACTAAAGAAAATTGCAATAGTTTTAATTTCGAAAAATAATCTATGATACTTTCATAGGTATAAATTCTATGTGCATTATATTGAATACGCATCTTTCCCGCGCAGGGAACAACAAAAAGCAAATTTCCCCCTGGCATTAAAATTCGTTGAAGTTCATCCATCGCTTTTATATCCCTTTAGGATTCAGTGGATCACCGTACCGTTCAAGCCCAATGTGTTCAACAACATGCATACATGACAAAGATTCGACCGAATTATCATCAAAGGGCAGTTCCGTAATATCTGCATACCCTGTTTCCACATTTGATAAATTCAACAAAGCTGGACGATAATCAAAAAATTTTATTGGAACAAACGCGGAGGCCATGGCTATAAAATATATGCTGGAACTTATATCTACGTGTATTTTGGGCATGGTTTTTTGTAGAATTCGCAACGCCCAAGCTGGATGATACACGTAATGATGGTCAAATATTGTATTGGCTGTATTATCATATAGACACGGAGAAATATCATCCCATGAACAAGAGAACCTATTATCTGCAAGCAGTTTAGCTTTTTTTGAAATTTTGTTTAAATATGTTTATTCGCAAAATATTATCAAATTTTCTTTTGATCCACACGCCAATTCTCCTGGATAATAAATTACTATTATATTACATTTATTTCAATAGTTATGTAATTGGGTGAAATTGCGACATAACAATATGCAAAACAAACACAGTATTTTATTCAGAAAGCATACCTTATAGTTAAAGAAAAATGGAAATTATGGCGCATCTCTTCATCATATACCTGCGCTCTGTTGTGAAGATAAAAAGGATTAAGAATAAAATTGTAGGCTAGCTTGCCACCAATACCTAGGTTCTCCGAAATCCTATGGTGTGTGGTTACTCCCACTGCAAGATTTGCCCTAAAACCCCATATAAATCTACCAAGCCACGAATCATCGGGATCCTGGTTTCGAATGGCAAATTTATAGATAAAATTATTGTCAGGATTATAACGATGGATAAAGAAAGAAGATGTACCCCTTGGATAAAAAAGCCTAAATTCGAAATACTGGGCATTCCCACCAGGACTGAATCCATTTCCCAACCATTGACCTCTGTTGGTATACCCATGAATTAGTTCATGGTGGAAATAAAATGAATAAGGCCACTGAAATTGGAAAGTTTGCGACATTTCCATATGACTCCATTCAAAAACAAACTGCCCAAATATATTGCGTCGCTCTGAAATTGTTAATGCTTTTCTTGTGCCCAATGTGAAGACCATGGTGTGGTACAGGTTTCGTAAATAGCCTGTCCACCTAGGATGTCCCGCGATCCACACAGTATAATCATCAATTCCAACTTCACCGTAGACTTCAAACCCAACTTGTGGGAAAAGCCATGAAAACCCAAATGATGCTTTTTGATCTTCAAAAGTATTGTCAGTATTTGGAATAATAAAGCTTAGATTTTCCCAGGCCCACGGAACAAGGGCAACACGGTTTGCAAAGAGTGTCAGCCCCGGCAGAAACGACGGCGCATAGGCTAAAGCTAGTCCATGAAACATTGTATGGTCAAAAGAAGGGATTCCACGCAAATTTGAACCGTCACTATCAAAAAAATCTGACTTGGTAAGTCGCCCTACCCATAATCGAGCTTCCATCTCCCCAATGTCCCAGCCAAGCCAGGGAAGAATAATGCGTTGCCTACGTAATCCTATGTCAAATCTAGGATATGCTGGTGCATTATTTGAATGGAGTATCGAATGAAGATATGAAGGCCCAAGCCAGATTGCCTGTGTTCCAAACCCAATCGTTAGGGTTCTCCATGTGTAGCGAATTTCCGAATCACCAAAATCCCAGTCAAAAAACGGCCTGTCACCGAAACGCTGTGGAGCATCAACGCCATATCCCCAAAAATAGCCGAATTCACTTTCAAAAGGTGACGGCATTATGTCAAAATGAGCATTCTGCGAAAAAGCAAAATGCGGTAATAACGTCAATTCCAAGCCGTGGCCTTCGATTCTTATTCCACCTCTGAACATGGTGTTAAAACCACGTCCCTGCCAAAGCACGCCGTCATTCTGGCCAAAAGGAGCAATGGTGTTGACCGACATAAACAGCTCAGGGCCGTAAATTCTTACACGGAAATCACCAAACATAGGATGAAAAGTTCCAAATCTTTGCGAGTGCCACGGATGTTCCAGATCCGCATCGATATCCCATACGGAATCCGACAGAGTGCGGAAGTTAAGATAAGGGCGCTGTGCTAATCCCCGTAAGACGAGAAAATTAAAATACATCTCCTCGACAGATTTAATAGCTTCCTGTGCAAAAAGCGACGAAGGAGGAAACAGCAGACCACATAAAAAGACTAATAAAAAACGTTTTCTTTGTTTTGGCATATTACTATTTTCCTTAGCAACTAACTACCATAAAAGCCGACAAATAAAATATATCATAAGCAACACACGACAACCTACAAAGGCGCAAGAGACATTATAAAAACCCCGCCGTCGCCGAAACTGACTGGCCAGGCCTGCGTTCAGGGAAAACCCAATAAAACTTCCCCTTGACACCTTTATGCGAGGCCCTTCAAACCACTTAGGCAAAAAAGGACTTACCCCTAGAGTTTACCAAAACAGCGGGAGACTGTCAAACCATAAAGCCGTTCGCCCCTGGTTTTCATTATTCCATCTTAAGCGAATCCAACCTTTCCAAAGCCCAGAAAGTATACTTACGTATACGGTTGTCCGGGTCCTCCTTTAGCTTTTCCAAAATCTCGCGACCCTGGTCGCTATCCAGCTTCTCCAGGGCTTTTACCACGCACACGCGCACTTCCTGGTCTGGATCCTTCGCCGCGGTAACAAGGCCCCGGAAAGCGGGCAAAGTGTCCATAAGCGAAAGCTGCAAGGCGGCCTCCCTTCTTACATCCACACTCCTGTGCGAAAGCTGCTTTTTCAGCCTGTCCATGTATCCCGACTCTTCCAGAATCTGGACCAGGTAGGGTTTTAAGGACGCGACTTCGTCCTTCAGAATTTCCAAAATCTGGACCTCGGCTTCCCTTCCCTGGGCCTTGAAAACGGGAATCAGCTTTTCCCTAAGGGGCGGTTCGGCATCCTTGAAGATTTCGATTAACCTCTGGATGTCCTTCTTGGACGCCCTCGTCGCAAGGGCGCGTTCGGCATGCCCGCGGAATTCGTCCATGGAATCAAGAACATCGATAAGAATAGGTATGCCCTCAGCGTTCGTTGCCTGTCCCAGCCCCAGAATTACGCCGACCTTAACGGAATCGGTCTCATTTTCGTCCGCTATGATCGTTTTCAGTATTTCCAGGGCCGTGGCGTTGCCGTGCCTCGCGATGACTTCCACTGTGGCAATGCGCACCCTTTCTATCGGATCCCGCAGCATGGACGTTTCCTGGTTAAGAAGTTTAATCTCGCCAAAACCCAGAAGCGCCTTGATTGCCGCGACCCTGACATCCGGATCGACGTCCTTCAGCGAGGCGCGAATTTCCTTGAGGAAACTCGAATTTTTCACCAACGGAAGAATTGTCATTATGGACGCCCTAATACGAGCGTCGGGTGATGCGAGAAGCATCCTTACTTTGTCCTCGAACATTTCCTCCGGATAATCCGCGATAAGAACGGCGAACTCTTCGGCTTCCTCCGGGCGGAAAGTTGGAAGGCTTTCGAGTATTCTTTGCAGGCAGAACGGAAGGTGAAGGTACCCAAGGATTTTTAGGGCGGAGACACGCACCACATGGGGGGTTGCCATTCGGTCGCTGTTAAGGATGCGGAATACACCGGACAAAACGGTTTCGGGGCTAAACGACCCAAGAAGGCGCACCAGTTCCTCGCGGGCGGGAAAGGCGGTGTTTTCGAGAAAACGGAACAGGATTGGGGCGAACACTGTCTCGGCATTTTTGGGAACCCTGGGCAGAAGATGCTCCAGGAAAATCCGATCGGTTTCCCTGCGGGAAAGCTCCTCCGCAAGAATTTCAAAGGCCTTTGCGTTCCCCTTGGCGGCGACGACCTCCAGGGTTCTTGTATAGATATCTACGGTTGCCGGCTCGATCTTCTTGCCAGCAAAAAAGGCAAATATTCTTTTCTCCAAATTGCAGATATCTTCCTGCGTACCGCCCTTGCCGGACAAAAGCCTGGAAACCGCCAACAGTGGGGCCCCATCGCCAGACGGGTAATCCTGCAGAAAACCGGAAACATTTACTTCCAAGGCTTTCTGCAAAATGTTAACGCTATGGTCAAGGTTGTTCGAATCGTCCAGGGTGTTCTTGGCAAGGTTTTCGGAAAGAACCCCGCACTTGTCCAAAAACGCCGCTGCATGGTAGCGCAGTTCCTTGTCCCGCTTTTCGGTTTCCAGGGTGGACATCGCAAAGGTCCTGTCCTCCTGGCATTCTGGATCAAGCAGTTCCAGGATGCGGGCCGTTTCCTCGGCAGTCAGGGTCCTGTCCCTCAAACTGTAAAGATCGACAAACTCTTTTGCTATACGCTTGCGGGCCGTCTCGCGCACCTCGTATACAGGGTCGTGGATAAGCTTGTCCCACAATATGGTCCAGGTTTTTTCCCTGCCCACGGTAAAGCTGTTCGCCAGGGTTTTTCTTACAAGGGGATGGGGATCCGCAAGGCCGTCCTCCAGGCTTTTTTCCGTAAGGGCGTTTTCGTCAAGAAGCAAAAACCGGTACGCAAAATAGCGGACATGCCATTCCTGCTCGCTTGTCAGTTCGCGAAAAAGCGCCCCATTGGTTTCAAGAAAACCCGCGCAGAAGGCGGGATCAAATTCCTCGCCCCTGCACGATTCCGCCAACATCCTTATAACTTTTTCCTCGCCCTCGCCCTGCACCCAGTCGAAAAAGAATTTACGCAGTCGAGGATACAGGGAGGCGGCAAGGAAGGCCTTGAACAGGGACGAGCTTGGGCAAAACAAAAGGACACGCCGCATGTTGACCAGTCTAGGCGATGAATTCAGCTTCTGGACCCATCTATCGGCCAGGCCCGTTTCGCGGACAACCCTTGGACCCATTTGCCTGGAGTATCTTTCCATGCGTCGCGAATAACGCACAAGCCTGTCCGCGGGGTAATGCGACTCGAATTTTTTTATCGCGTCCTCGGTTTGGTATATGCCCTGGGCCACGACAATCTTTTTAAGCCTGGACTTAAAAAGCCGTGTGCTGACAAACCACATCAAAAAAAGCGCCAGAAGAACCAAAGCCACTGGTACGGCAACATAGGTCCACATGGGAACACTCAGCCAATCAACCACCATTTTAAAACTCCTTTTCGTAGGATTTATTTCACGCCCAAAACATTGTATATCTGCACGGGCTTTTCCTTGCCCTTTACCCGCACCATCGGCTTTTCCTCCATGCGGAACTTTTCGCCCAAGTGCTTACGTGTCTCTTCGGATATAATAACCTCGTCGGCCTCGGCCACGCTTTCAAGCCTTGCCGCAAGGTTAACGGTGTCGCCGATCACCGAATAATCCATCCTTTGTTCGCTTCCAAGGTTTCCAGCCACCAACGGCCCAGTGTTAATCCCTATCCCAATGCGAAGGCGGGAAGCGTCGTTCTTGAAGAAATTCCTGCTCCTTGAACGCACCATTTCCTGAATGGCAAGGGCGCAGGAAACGGCGTCAATGGCATCGTTTTTTCCAGGCATCATGGGAACGCCCCACACCGCCATGATGCAATCGCCGATAAACTTGTCGATATAGCCCTTGTGCTTAAAGACGTGCTCGACCGCCTGACTGAAATACTCATTAAGGACATCGACAATCCTTTCAGGTTCGCGCTTTTCGGAAAAACTCGTATATCCGCGAATATCCGCAAAGAACACCGTGGCAATTCTTTTGTCCCCGCCCAGGTTGATCTTGTCGGGGGACTCAAGCAGGCTTGTCATGACATCCTGGGACATGTAGCGGCTGAACATGTCCTTTATGACGCGCCTTTCCTCGCTTACGACACGCACGGTTTTTTTCAGTTCCTTTTCGCGGGTCTGGTTCGTAAAAAGGAGGGTCAGGCCCTCTTTCTTCCCCCTGGGCGTTTTAAGGGGCGTAATGTTCAGGGAGTAATCCATTTCCTTTTCCCCTGACCGGTATATCCCTTCCAAGCCCAGGATTTCCTTTCCCTCTACCAGGCTCTGGATTATCGTTTTAAGGACCTTGGAGGAAAGCGACTTGTTGAAGGCCTTTTCCAGGTTGCGGCCCAGATCGTCCTGGCTCAGGCCCATGGCCTCGACCGCGGGCTCGTTAAAATAGTAGATATCGCCCGCGGCGTCGGTGGTGACGACTATGTTGGTCATGGAGTTAAAAACATTGTCCTGGTAACGTTCCAGGGAATCGATCTTTTTAGAGGATTCCCGCGTCTCGTCGAAAAGCCTGGACGTCTGCATCGCGCCACCGGCAAGCTTCGTGTAGGAATCCAGGAAGTGGAAGCGGCGACGGTTGAAGAAACAGGGTTTCTGCGATCCCACGAACAAAACGCCTATTTCGCGGGGCGGGCTGACGATGGGAAGGGCCATCCCGCTTTTCATCGCGGGATTGATAAACACCTCGCCGAAAAAAGCCGGCGTCTTCCGCATTTGCGAGCCCTGCTCCATGGTGGCCCTGTTGTTGTAGATAAGGGCCTCGCGGCATTCGCGCACGAAATGGACAAGCTCGCTGTCGCCGGAAATCGTTTCGGGGACGGAATGCCTGCCTCTTTTGAAAACCAGCTTGAGATCGCTGTTGCGGTCCGCCGGCTCCTTAAAAATGTAAAAGGCCGTCAGATCCGCGCGGGAAATATCCTGGGCCTGCTCCACGAAAGTGCCGACAAGGTCCTTGAAATTCCTTTCCCTGGCCAGCAGCGCCCCGGCCCGCACCAGGTCCTGGTCCGTCGGCACGGGGGAATCCTCCGCCTTGGCGGTAGGCCCATTGTTCAGAAAAGGCAGTATACGTTTTGCAAATAGCCTCATAATTGCCGGCGAAGAGATTTGAACCCTTACATCCTTGCGGACAGTAGCCCTGCCAACCAGGCAAGCCTACCGCGTCTGCCTTTCCGCCACGCTGGCAAGGTACCCCATCGGATACTTGCTCATTATACCCTAAATACTCCCTATGGCAAGGACCGAATTCGTATTCGAAACATTTTATTTTCGACCTTGTACAGGGAGCCCCGGACATTCGTTCTTGGTGGGTATGCCCAAGCCCGCAAAATCAATGGCAAACTCGCCAGTACCAGTGCCCTGAAACGATACAGGAAAAAATCGGGGAGGTATGACCGTACCATTACCACTACCACCAGGATCGACAGTGGTGTCGTAGGCTATCACAGTGAATCCGATTAACGCCACGATGGCGATAATCCCGAAAATCTTGTTCTTGTTCTTCATCGAAGAACCTCCTTGTCCACGATTACCCGAACCAGTGGCGGGTAATCACGAAGATTAACCCGCCCAACAGGCAGGGGTATGCAAAGGCGAGATCACCCCCGCCGTTTTGCCCGGGACAATACATGAGTAGAAGTGTAAACTTAACCTATTAGGTGCTTGGCAAAGCCGAGTTTTTTTGCACAATGCGGTGCGGATTGCGAGTTTCCCATGCTCATTTACAGCATTATGTCGCTTGCCGTTTGAATGTCAAGTTACGTTGCCGAGGACAACGACTGCGTAATGCGGGCCTCGCAGCTTAGGGCTTTGCACTTCCTTGGTTCCCCGTATATTATAGGATTTTATGATGAACGACTTTGGCGCCATTGGCATACTGCCCGTTTTTACCAAAAGGCTCGCCCAGCGATCCATTACCCGCCCCACCGCCGTCCAGCAGCTGGCGATTCCGCCATTGCTGGAGGGGAAGAGCGCGATTTTCCGTTCCGCGACCGGAACGGGCAAAACTTTTGCGTTTCTCCTCCCAGCGATACAACGCCTGCTGCACAACCGCGCCGAGGATCCCCTACCCTATCGTGGCCCCGAGGTCCTCGTCTGCGCGCCAACCCTGGAACTATGCTCGCAGATAAAAAACGAGCTTGATTTTATGCTGAGTGGTGACGGCATAGACAGGGTACCAAGTTCAGCCCTGCTGATAGGATCGGTGAATTTAAACCGGCAAATCGATGGCCTAAGGAAAGGCAAACCCCTGATCGCCGTCGGCAACCCAGGAAGGCTTTTGCTGTTGGCGAAAATGGGAAAGCTTTCGTTTCGCGGCCTGCGCTTCCTAATCCTGGACGAGGCGGACAGGCTTACCGCCCCGGAATGCCGGGAGGAAACGGCC
>Ga0209755_10002022_pt1 | contig 29020 bp, 23 predicted proteins | sample TergutCo191P1_FD_187301 | JGI IMG/M metagenome (GOLD analysis project Ga0209755, IMG submission 187301) | Cornitermes sp. P1 segment gut microbial communities from Petit-Saut dam, French Guiana - Co191P1 (SPAdes) (version 2) | ecosystem: Host-associated > Arthropoda: Insects > Digestive system...
AACGTATCGCTGTTTTAAAACAGGATCACTTTGCCTTTGAGGAATTTCCCGCGCTGGAAACTGTTGTTATGGGTTATCCGAAACTTTACGCCGTGCAAAAAGAGCGCGAGGCAATTTACGCGAAAGAAGATTTTACGGAAGAAGACGGTCTTAAGGCAAGCGAACTTGAAGCGGACTTTGCAGACCTTGGCGGATGGGAAGCCGAAGCGCAGGCAGGTCAGCTTCTTTCCGGTCTCGGTCTTGACGAAGAAGATCACGGCAAACTGATGGCGGAACTTGACGAATCAAAAAAAGTGCGCGTCCTTTTGGCGCAGGCTCTTTTTGGAAACCCCGACATTTTATTACTGGACGAACCAACCAATGGTTTGGATTTGGAATCCATTCAATGGCTTGAGGAATTTTTGATTGATTTTCCGAACACAGTGATTGTCGTCTCTCACGACCGGCACTTTTTAAATTCTGTTTGCACGCATATTTGCGATATCGACTTTGGAAAGATAACTCCGTATTCTGGCAATTACGATTTCTGGTATCAGATGAGCCAGATACTGCAAAGACAGGCAAGAGACCAGTTAAAAAAACGCGAGGACAAGGCGCGGGAACTTAAGGAATTTATCCAGAGGTTTGCATCTAACGCCAGCAAAAGCCGGCAGGCGACAAGCCGTAAAAAAGTGCTGGAAAAATTAGACCTTGACAATGTTCCCGTAACAAGCCGCAAATTTCCATACGCCGGCTTTAAACCGGATCGCGAAATCGGAAATAATGTTCTAAGCGCGGAAAGATTAAACTATTCTTTTGAAGGCGCAGCACTTTTAAAAGATTTTTCGCTGACCGTAAACAAAAACGATAAAATCGCCTTTGTAGGACTTGAACACTCTTCCAAATCTGCGTTATTCGACATTATCTGCGGCGTTAAACAGGCGCACTCAGGCGGATTTACATGGGGGCAGACAACATCGTTTTCCTATTTTCCAAAAGAGAACTCGGCATTTTTCAATTCCGATTTATCAATTACAGACTGGCTGCGTCAATATTCGTCTGATCAGGATGAAACTTATGTGCGCAGCTTCCTTGGCAGGATGCTCTTCTCGGGCGAGGAAGCCTTAAAACCTGTGCGTGTTTTATCGGGCGGCGAAAAAGTGCGCTGCATGCTTTCCAAGATGATGCTATCCGGCGCAAACGTACTAATCCTCGATGAGCCGACAAATCACCTTGACCTTGAAGCCATAACCGCTTTAAACGACGGTCTTGCTTCCTTCCCCGGAGTAATTCTTTTTAATTCGCACGATCATGAATTTATCAATTCTATCGCAAACCGCATCATCGAAATTCTTCCGCAGGAAAACAATGAAGAAAGATTTATTGATCGCATGATGCAGTTTGACGATTACCTTGTTGACAAAAATGTAAAGCAATTACGAAGCGCGGCTTATCACAATACGCAGAGATTGAGGATTTGAAATTACAAACCACTGTAAAAAATTTTATTGTATATTTACATAAAATCTTTCCAAATAGGCGAGTCTTCTGCGCGCCTCGCTGAAGCGGCGGCTTTGAGGATATTCGTTCAACAAACGGCGGTAGTATTCAATTGATAAAAGAATGTTCCGCGCCGGTGTGTTGGCTTCGTAGAACTGACCGTACATCCAGTAAACCTCGTCGCTTCCTCCAGGAAAATCCGACATGTATTGATCGAGTAACGCGATTGCCGAAGCTGTGTTTCCTCCGTTAAACGCGTCTTGCGCTCTTTGAATTACAGCGTCGCCGGAGAGACCTTCAGTGCCGGGAATTCGATATCTTGATTCAGGCTGAGGATTTAATTCGATACCTTGCGGCTCTAGTGTTGTTGATGAAGCAGGCGCGCCGGAAGATAAAGCGCTTGACTGCGCGGCTGCTGTTTGCGGCACAGGCGAACCTGTTGAGACAGAAGGCGGCGCTGTTTGTGCGATTGCTGCCGCTGTTGCGGAAGCGGATGATTGTGATGGAGACTGCTCATTTGTACTTTCTTGTACAGGAAGCGTACCGGAAACTACCGGCTCTGAATCCGGTCTTACACCGCTTCGAATTTGCGCTTCTTCGAAAGCCGACGGCCAGCGCGGCTGAGCTACTACTCTTCCGCGATCAAACTGAGGATTAAACCAGCCAGTGCTGACAGCAGGCGCATCTCCGGCTATTACCTGCACATGATCATTTAAAATATAATCCCTGATAAAATCCTGTCTGTAAAATTTCAAAGCGTAAGTTCCGGGTTCTTCAAGAGTGAAAATAAAACTTAAACCGTCAGAATCATTGCGGCGGGAGTTGTAAACAATTCCGCGGCGGGAAGCAAGTTCGCCGAGATATACCCAGCCGTTTCCGCGGAAAGGTATCTCGATAATTTGTCCGACAGTCGCTCGAACAATCCGCGAAAAATTTATTTCATTGTCCTGAGGAGACGCTCCCATCTGGGTTAACGATTCAATCCGCGTTGCAGGGGAAGGCAGAAGCTCAGGAACATACACGCTGCGAAAAACCGCGGGGTCTTCTTCAGAATCAGTTTCTTCACCAGCGGTATCTTCCATTGGCAAACTTGACTGCACAATTTGCATGTGAGGCTGCGGCTGAACCTGAGCAGGTTGTGTTTGCGCCGGAACAGACGGCGGCGATTGAGCAGCTTGTGTTTGCACTGGAACAGACGGCAATGGTTGAGCAGTCTGTGTTTGCGCCGGAACAGACGGCGGTGATTGAGCAGTCTGTGTTTGCGCCGGAATAGACGGCGGCGATTGTGCAGGTTGAGCTTGCGCCGGAACAGACGGCGATGGTTGAGCAGGAGGCTGCGTTTGATCAGGAGGCAGAGTCTGTGCAGGCTCTAGCTGCCGTGACTGTTCCATCAATTGCGCAATTAATTCTGTTAACACGTCTATTTTATCATTAAGCTCCGCTATTTGATTTCTAGTCTCATCAAGAAGTTCATCATTATCAGCAATCTGTTCTTCAATTCGCGCAAGATGCTCCCTGGTATCATTTAACACATCATTAGCAATTAACGCCTCACTTTGCGCAGCAGGTTTATCAATATCTGCAATCCTCTCCACATTCCTCATTCCTGATTCCGCGTTAGCAACTGCCGGCTCATCAGTAGTAATTTTTAACTCCTTCGTTATTCCCGATGCCTGATTCACTGCCGGCTGTTCATTGTTCACAGCTCCTTCCAAACCTGAACAGGAAATAATAAAAATAGTAATAAAAAATATAAATAAAAATCTTTTAATCATGGAATATGCTCCAACAAATCATTTATCGCGGCTTCTATTTTATCACGCCATTGCCCTTCGCCGTCTTTAAGAGGATCCTGCCAAAATTCAAAAGCGTCCTGCTCACTCCAGATTGATCGTTGTTCCCTTTCCAGAAGCACTCCCGGAATATAATCAGGCTCATCAGGAAGGAACAATTCGCCAGCCGGTATGGGAGATATGATATGTAATCTTTCAGGCTCTTGCGGCATCTTTTCTCCTGCGGATATCTGCATCGTCATTAAAACAACAATTGTTAAAATTAACGAAAAGCCGACAGTACAGGCAAGCGCCAGCGTACGTTTCTGCGCGGAAGATAAATTAAGAAACCAATCCTTAACTGCTTGAACTATTTTTTCCAATTTCCCCTCAATAGTAATATTAACATAATATATTAATAACATCAATAAATTTGCACCTTGTTAAACAAAAAAGTTTTTAGTATGATAAGGCATGAGTGAACGGCTGAATTCGCTTTTAAAAAGATATGATGAATTAAATGTACTCATTCTTGATCCTGCGCTTGTAAAGGATCAAAACCGCTACCGCGATGTTATGAAGGAACATTCTCATCTCGGCGAAATCGCCCGGATAAATAAAGATATCGAAGATCTGGAAAAGCAAGTTGATGACACAAGGCTGCTTGTTCAGGATGAAAAAGATCAGGAGATGAAAGAACTTGCGCGTGAAGAACTCAGGGAGCTTGAAAGCAAACTTGAAGCCGGCAGGGAGAAGCTAAAATTTCTTTTAATCCCGAAAGATCCCCTGGACGAAAAAAATATTATCATGGAAATTCGGGCAGGAACCGGAGGAGAGGAAGCGGCGCTTTTCGCCTCCGACCTTTACCGGATGTATGCCCGTTTTGCCGAAACAAAAGGCTGGAAATTTGAAATCATGAATTCCAACGACACTGAGCTTGGCGGCATAAAGGAAATTGTTTTTTCTATCAGCGGAAATAATGTTTATGAAAATCTCCGGTATGAATCGGGAGTTCACAGGGTGCAGAGGGTTCCCGCGACAGAATCTTCGGGGAGAATTCATACTTCGGCGGTTACAGTCGCAGTCTTGCCTGAAGTCGACGAAACTGAAATTGATATCAAGCAGGACGATCTCCGCATTGACGTCATGCGTGCCGGAGGTCCTGGAGGCCAGTGCGTTAACACTACCGATTCCGCTGTGCGCATAACGCACCTGCCGACAGGCGTTACAGTGCACTGTCAGGATGAAAAGAGCCAGATAAAAAACAAGGCAAAGGCGATGCGCATATTAAGGGCGCGTATTTACGAACTAGAGGAAGCGAAAGCCGCCGCGCAGAGAGCCGAGGCAAGGAAGAGCCAGGTAGGCTCCGGCGACCGCTCGCAGCGAATCAGAACATACAATTTTCCGCAGAACCGCCTGACAGATCACCGTATCAATTTAACTCTTTATAAACTCGACCTTATCATGCAGGGCGATACCGTCGAACTTTTTGACACTTTAAAACTTTCCGCCAAAGAAGAGCTTTTACAAAGCAGCGCCAGCGTATCTCAGGATACACCGGATGATGATTAAAATTTTGCCGCCATGTTAATTCGTGAAGCAATCGCGCAGGGAAACGCCGATTTAAAATTTGCAGGCATAAAATCGCCGGGACTTGATTCATCGCTTCTTCTCGCTCATGTTTTAAAAACAAACCGCACCTCGCTAACGGCAAGATCAAATGAAACACTGGCGGAAAAACATTGCGCAGAATTCTGCGAATTAATCGAAAGAAGAGCAAACGGCGAATGTACCGCATACATCACAGGAAAAAAAGAATTCAGGGGATTGGATTTTATTGTAAATAAATCGGTATTGGTGCCGAGACCAGATACAGAGACATTGGTCGAAGCGGCTTTGGAAATAATTAACAAAGAAATTTTACATGGAACTCGAACATTCGGCTCTCCTTCGAACCAGCACGAACACGAAATAAAAGTTCTGGATTTATGCACAGGCAGCGGAGCCGTTGCGGTTGCGCTGAAGAATGAAATGCCGGAATTGGAAGTGTACGCGTCAGACATCAGCGCGGAAGCGCTGGAAACCGCTAAACAAAACGCTGAAAAATTATTAGGCAGCAATAAAATAAATTTTTATCACGGAGACTTATTTGATGCACTCCCCGCACCCTACTCCATAATCGCCTCTAATCCTCCATACATCCCCTCAAACGAAATTGAAACATTACAGGCGGAAGTGCAAAATGAGCCGCATCTTGCGCTAGACGGAGGCAGTTTTGGGCTGGAAATAATTAAACGAATTATTGATAACGCGCCGAAATTCCTTAAAAACGGCGGCTGGCTGCTTATGGAAGCCGATCCGCGCCAGATGAACGAGATAACAATTTTACTTGATAAAAAAGGTTTTAATGGTATAAAATTATATAAAGACCTTTCTGGTTCAAACAGGGTTATCGGAGGCAGATTTGATGAATAGACCAGTTATGATAATTACTTTTATAATTTTATTATTATGTCAGACAAAGCCGGCAATATCGTTAGACGAAACTGCGGCAAACAGAACAGAAAGAAGGCAGAACAACATCCTTACATTTGTCGCGACAGGCGATAATTTATTTCATGATTCAATTATAAATTCACATTTTATAAACGGCGTTTATGATTTTTCGCCGATTTATTCGGAAATAAAAAGCATTGTAGAGAACGCTGACCTTGCTTTTATCAATCAAGAGACAGTTATGGCGGGATCGAGTTTTGGTTATTCGGGATACCCCGCGTTCAATACGCCTCAGTCGCTTGCAGGAACGTTAAAAGAAACCGGTTTTGATATTATCAATCTTGCGAACAACCACGCGATGGACAAGGGAGCGTCCGGTCTAATAGCGACGCTGGATTTTCTTGACACAATAGAAGGATTGACAGTAATCGGCGCCAGAAAGGAAGGAGAAAGCGCGCGGATTATAACAAAAAATAACATAACGCTGGGATTTTTATCTTACACTTTCAGCCTGAACGGCATCGCGCTTCCGCGTAATAATCCGAATATTGTTTCAATGATTAACAGGGAAAAAATGGCGGAGGAAATAACCGCGCTTCGTCCGTTATGCGATTTCTTAATCGTTTCCATGCACTGGGGAGCTGAGTATCTGCTCGAACCGGACAGAGATCAAACAAGCCTTGCGCTCTTTCTTGCCCAGCATAATGTCGATTTGATTATCGGACATCATCCTCATGTGCTCCAGAAGGTAGAGACGATTCTTCTTCCAGACGGCAGAAAAACCTTATGTTACTACTCGCTTGGAAATTTCGCTTCACATCAAAGAGAAAGGGACAGAATTATCGGCGGAATGATGGTTATCACTTTTTCCAAAAACGGCGAAGACCGGCTTATTTCTGATTCGGGAATGATACCTGTAGTAACTCATTTTGACCGCAGTTTCAGGAACACAAAGATTTACCCGTTATATTCATACACAAAAGAATTGATGGATAATCACGCTCTCAGAAATCAAGGCAGCGGACTTTCGATGGAATTTTTTAAATCTACAACAGACAGACTGAATACAAAAATAATTATGAATAATCCTTTTATCAAATAATTATAATTATTTTTACCAGACCCGTTGACAAAAAAAAAATAATTATTACAATATCAATATCAAAGCTCAAAGGGAACCCGTATGGATAAAGATGAAATTTTAGAGCTTATTAAAGACGGTTCCCTGGATATATCAAAGTTAAAAATACTGCTCTCCGATATTAACACCGTTGACATTGCCGGGATTTTCGAGGAACTGGACAGGGAACAGATTATTCAAATGTTCAGGATTCTTCCAAAGGCAATTGCCTCCGACGTTTTTACTTACGCTGATCCTGATCATCAACAGACAATTGTCGAAGCGCTTACCGATTCTGAAATCGGCGAAGTTGTTAATAAACTTTTCGTTGACGACGCTGTTGACTTTATCGAAGAAATGCCTGCCGATGTTGTAAAACGCGTTTTACAGAACGTCACTTCCGACAAAAGAAAAATCATCAATCAGATTCTGCAATATCCGGATGATTCTGCCGGCAGCATTATGACAACCGAGTACTTTGATTTGAGCGAAGATCAAAAAGTCCGCGAAGCATTTGACACAATCCGTACTATCGGACTGAATAAGGAAACAATTTACAATTGTTATGTGATACGCAAGGACCGCCTGCTTGTAGGACATGTTTCGGCTAAAACATTGATGCTTTCCCGTCCGCAGGAAAAGATTGCCGACATAATGGACACAAATGTTGTTTTCGCATATACGACGGACGACCAGGAAGCGATTGCCGAGCAGTTTAAAAAGTACGGCTTGCTTGCCATGCCTGTTGTAGACAAGGAACAGCGTCTTGTCGGAATTATTACAGTTGACGATATCGTTGACGTTATCGTTGAGGAAAGCACCGAAGATATCGAGAAGATGGCGGCTCTTATGCCGTCTGACAATCCGTACCTGAAAACTTCCGTTTTTAAGCACGCGAAAAACCGTTTTTTATGGATGCTTATACTGATGTTATCTGCAACCATAACAGGCAGCATCATTTCAAGTTTTGAAAAAGGATTGATGGCGCTGCCGATACTCATGGCTTTTATTCCAATGCTGATGAACACAGGCGGCATCGCAGGCTCACAGTCGTCAACGCTGATCATCCGCGGTATGGCTGTAGGTGAAATTGAATTAAAAGATATTTTAATAATTATATGGAAAGAAATCCGCGTTGGAATGCTTTGCGGACTTGGTCTTGGATTGATTAATTTCGTACGCGTTTTTATTACAAATAACAATAACTGGAAATTATGCCTGACCATAACGCTTTCTCTTTTCTGCACAATATTAATGTCGAAAACAGTCGGCAGTATTCTGCCGATTTTCGCCAAACGTTTAAAAATCGACCCCGCCATTATGTCGGCGCCCCTTCTTACCACCATCGTTGACGCAGTATCATTGATAATTTATTTTGCATTTGCAAAGGTGATACTCGGACTTTAAGCCATGCTAACCGATACGCACTGCCATCCTTATGATCTTGTTAGCATTTCTCCTGAGGCAATGCAAAATCTCAGCTCCCGTAAAGTACTCGCCGCATCAAGCGCCTGCACTTATAAAGAATTTTTATTTTGCGAAGAATTAGCGCATAACGTTCCATCAGACTCATTGAGGCTGTTTCCGTGTTTCGGCATTCATCCGCAGTTTTTAAAAATAAGAAATGATGAATTGGGAATAACCGGTGACTCAACAGCGGCGGTTGATGATGAATTATCTTTGTTGGAGGATTTGGCATCTGCAGGAAGGATTTTTGCCGCCGGAGAGTGCGGATTTGATCTTTTTAACGCGGCGTTCAGGGAGACAGAGAAACAGCAAGATGATGTATTTACCCTGCAAATAGAGATAACTTTGAAATACGATCTGCCGGTTGTACTTCACGTGCGCCGCGCCATGCATAAGATTTTTGCGCTTACAAATATTTTATCCGGGTGCAAAGCCGTCGTCTTTCATTCATGGTCTGGTACGTTAGACGAAGCGCAGTCGCTCCTTCGCCGCGGCGTTAATGCGTATTTTTCCTTCGGCAATGTGATAATGCTCAACCACAAGCAGGCAATTAAAAGCTGCGCCCTGCTTCCCGCGGAAAGACTGCTGACAGAAACAGACGCTCCATATCAGCCGGGGAAGGGAGAGAAATATTCACATTGGAAAGACTTGCCGCTAATACTGAATACAGCCGCAGACTTAAGAACACAAGCAGGGAATAAAATTGACACAGAAGAACTTGAGTTACAAATCGAAACAAATTTCCGAAATATATTTAAGGTTGTTCCAGAACATTAAGTTACTAGTTTAGGACGAAAAACCATCAATGGTTCGCGGCAATTTTATTCGTTGAAATCATCATTACCGCTAAGTCCGTAATCCGCCAATTTTCTCAAGAGCGTCTTGCGTCCTATTTCTAAAGTTTCGGCAGTTTTGCTTTTATTTCCTTTGCAGTGTGATAATGTATCTCGTATAATTATTTTTTCGCATTCTGTCATGTTTGCGCCCAAGCGGATGTTAATCCAGCCTTCATCGTCATCGCTGCTTCGAAAAGCCGGAGGAAGATCGCCTGTCGTGATAATATTTGACTGGCACATAACAACTGCGCTTTCTATGCAGTTGCGCAATTCGCGGATATTCCCGGGCCATTCGTATGAGTAAAAACGCGAACGTACTTTTTCATGTATGCCTTCGATATTTTTTCCGTTCTCTGAAGCGAACTCTTTTAAGAAGGCGGCGGCAAGAAGCGGGATATCGTCTTTTCTTTCGCGTAACGGAGGAACATGGATGTTTACTACATTCAGGCGGAAATAAAGATCTTCGCGGAAATTTCCTTTTTCTATTTCGGCTTTTAAATCCTTATTGGTCGCGGTAACAATCCGCACATCGGCTTCGATTGTCTTCTCTCCTCCTACTCTTTCAAACTTTTTTTCCTGCAGAACACGCAAAAGTTTAATCTGAATATTCTGATCAATTTCGCCGATTTCATCCAGGAATAATGTTCCGCCGGAAGCAAGCTCAAAACGGCCTCTTCTTTGAGAAACCGCACCAGTGAAAGCTCCTTTTTCATGACCGAAAAGTTCGCTCTCAAGAAGCGAAGGAGAAAGGGCTGCGCAGTGCACTTTTACAAACGCCTGATCTTTTCGCGGAGAAAGCTCATGAACTGCGTCAGCGACAAGTTCTTTTCCAACGCCCGATTCGCCGGTTATCAATATTGATGCTTTTGTGGGAGCGGCTTTGCCCATCGTGTCAAAAACTTCGCGCATGTTACGCGAATTACCGATGATTGATTTAAACTGCTTCTTCCGCTCCAGTTCTTCTTCCATTCTGCGGTGCTGAAAAAAAAGTTCGCGAGTATCAAGAGCGCGTTTTACTTTTAAAGAAAGATGATCGAGGTCTACAGGCTTTGAGAGAAAGTCCCACGCGCCTTCCCTCATCGCGGAAACAGCGCTTTCCACAGTGCCGTGCCCTGTCAAAATGATCACAGGAAATCCGGGAGCCCGCGCAAGAATGCGGCGCATTAAATCATCGCCGGAAAGACCCGGCATTTTTAAATCTGTAATGACAAGATCGATATCTCCGCCGCAAAAAAGTTTCCAGCCTTCGTCTCCGTTCTCCGCGCACACAACTTCATATCCGTCCGACAGTAAAAAATCTGCAAGTCCTTCGCGGATATTTTTTTCATCGTCAATAACCAAAAGGCGGAAATTCATTTTTTACCTCCGTCATATTCTATAAAACGCGTTTCTTTTTGAGGCAGCGGAAAGATAATCCTGAACTCAGCTCCTGTTCCCGGAGTGGAATCCACAGTTATCTCTCCGTGATGTTCCCTGATTATTTTATACACATGGGTCAGCCCCAGCCCTGTTCCAATTTCAGTTGTTGTAAAATACGGTTCAAATATTTTTACCAGATTTTCTTTGCTGATTCCGACGCCCGTATCGCATACTGATATTCTGATTTCATTATCGGAATAATTTGTCGCGATTGTAAAAACTCCGCCCTTGGGCATCGCAGCCTGCGCATTTTTTACAAGATTCAAAAGAGCCTGTTTCATAAAACGTTCGTCCATCGGGAATTTCGGCAGTTTTTCATCAAGTTCTAGAAAGCAGAGGATTTTTGACTGCTCCATTTCAAAACGCACAAATTCCATTATCTGCGCGATTAATTTATTTAAGTCGCCTTCTCTCAGCTCTAAATCCATCGGACGCACGGCAAAAAGAAAATCTACTACGATGCTGTTAAGCCTTTCTACTTCTTCCTTTAAAACCTCAAAATATTTATCGATTTTTTTATCAGACGTTTTTTGTTTTTTTACAAGCAATTTCTGAAGGAGCTGAAGATGTATCGATATGGAGCCAAGCGGATTTTTAATTTCATGCGCAACGCCTGCCGCCAATGTGGTAAGGCTTGCGAGATTTTCGGCGCGTCTTAGGCGCGCTTCTCCATGCCTCTTTTCGGTAATATCTTCTATGTAGATTAACGTTCCTGTAATTTTTTTATCCTGCACAAGCGGAACTACGCTTACAGAAAGCAGCCTGTTTCGTCCCTGATGTTCGATATCAATCTCGCTGTCTATAACTTTTTCCCTGTTAACTATAATATCCTTGAATGCTTCAACAAGTCTTTCGTCTTTAACCGCTATATGCAGCTTAACTCCTTCAATATAATTCATCGGAATCATGCGCTGAGCGCATTTATTTACCATTATTAAATTATCATCTCCGTCGCATACAAGAATGCCTTTATCAATTGAATCAAGAACATTCTCAAGAAGGCTGATTTCGCTAACAGCAGAAACTAAAAGTTCGGATTTTTGCACATCGTTGAGTTTATCAATTTTTTTTAACGCGCTTTTGAAAAACTCAACCATACAGCCTTCCCGAAGGCATTACCTTTGACACGGCTGTTTTTAATTTATAAAAAAGGCTTTCAAGCACAATTGTTGTATTGATATTTAACACGTCTGCCGATGTCACGGCTTCATTAGTATATTTCTTTATAATTTCGTAATATTCAATATACTGCGGGTTTTCTTCTGTGCGCGTAACATCACAAACCAAGTCAAGGCAGATTTTAATAAAACGCTGGAACGAATCATTTTCAAAATTGCCGCTCTGCGAAAGTATCGTTTTGATTACGTCTGCTCCGTTTAGCGAACGTTCAAAACCTGCTGCATCCGCTATTGGCGCATAACGCTCTCCAAGCGTCTGTAAAACAGCGGGCATTTTTCCGCCGTTTCTTCTTGCAGAAACTGAAACAATACGTGCAAGAGAAACCAAAAACCAGGCGGCAAGTGATTCCAGTTTTTCGCCCTTTTGCGGCAGGAATGAATCAAGGAAAGCGCTAATAATTAAACCGTTTTTATTGATGTTTTCATCTATTTCATTTATCTGAAAAACCCTGCGCAGCACTTCTTTTTCGCTTTCCGCGCTTCTTTTTAAAAAACGGTATGGACGCAGCCGCGATAAAATCGTTGGCATTATAGCTTCGCGCCTTTGACTTGTTAATACAATACTGACAGAAGAAGGAGGCTCTTCCAAAAGTTTTAAAAGAGAGTTCCTTCCCTCTTCCTTCATGTTATCTGCATTTTCTATTATCAGCATTTTCCTTTTCCCGTTAGGTGCAAGACGGCACCAGTAAGATGCCTTCCTTATCTGTCCAACAGGAATGTTTCCGCTTAATCCGTCGTTTTCCAGAGTGAGCGCGTCTTTAACAAGCGATGCGCAGGTTTTTTCCAAAGCCGCCTTTTCTGCCTGTTCACTTGAGGAAAATTCGCTTAATCTTTCATCCAGAGACTGAAGAACTCCCGATATTTTTGATAATTTAGGATCGTCTTCCATTAAAACGGGAGAAAAACGAAGAATCAGTTTACGAAGGGAACGAAGAAAAATCAGTTTAGCTCCCTGGCTCGAATGATTCTGCAAAAACGCATTGTGACATGCTGAAATTTCCGCTGAAAAAGAACGGTTTCCCATAACCAGAAGATCGTCATTTTGCAGATAACGGTGCTGCCCGCAGGAAGCGCATGAACATTTCCATGAAGCGTCCTTGTTACAGCTTAGTACGCGCGACAATTCAAGGGCGCTGCTTCCCTTTGCGCTGTCGCGCGGACCATAAAACAGCATGGAAGGAGCGATGCGGTTATTATTAATATCATCACTGATTTGAAGAACAGCGCCTTGATCGATAATATTTTCAAACATTCAAAGCATCCTCCCTGCCTGTAATAAAGGGCAGCAAGATACGCGCAAAAAAACTCTCCGATAAAATAACAGACGAATCAAAGAGCGGCTGAAGCCTCAGCAGAAACAGAATCAAGCTTACAAGCGCGACACCTTCTGCAAACCCGAATATAATCCCAAGTACGCCGTTCACGTTTGACAAACTGATACCATCAATAATTTTTGTCAGTATTTTTTCCAATATCTTTACAATGATCAAAACAATAATAAAAATAGCCGCAAAAGAAATAATTTCGGGAATTATTTTTAAATCATGCCAGTAATTCGCTCTTAAAAATTCGGCGGCGTTTTTATACAAAAACAATGCGGCAAGAACGCCGAACACAATTCCAGCCATGGACAAAATTTCACTTACAAATCCTTTCAGATAACAGCGGATCATTAAAAGACCTATCAAGCTGACAAAAACAATGTCAATAACGGGAAAACTCACTTTTCTCCTCCGCCCTGATTCATGATGCTTTCATATAACATCTTCGCGATAATTCCCGCGCTGTCTTTATTTCCTGTTTTTGCGGAGAAAGACGCCATATTATTTCTTTTTTCTTCGTTATGCGCAATATCATTAACAGCGGCAGGCAAATCCCCAGAAGGCGGCAGTATAACGGCGGCTCCTGCTTTCTCAAAAAACCGCGCGTTTTCAATCTGATCGCCCCTTGTTCCGGAACCTCTCAGGGGAATTAACAGCATCGGCTTTCCCAAAACAGCCCATTCCCAAATACCTGCGCCGCTTCTTCCCATAACAAGTTCCGCCGCTGCCATTACATGAGGCATCTCTTCTTTTAAATAAGGATAAGGTTTATATCTCTCGTTTGCCGGAATCTCCCATTCAAGATTCGGACCTGTCTGATGAACAACAGTATAAACTTTTGTAAGCTCAGGCAAAGCATCGCGGATAAGATCGTTTATTTCTTTTGCGCCCTGACTACCGCCAAGAACCAAAAGGATACGCGACTTTAGCTGCGCGTTATCTTTGATGCCAAGAAAAGCCCTGCCCTTTCCGGCATCCGCGCTGCGGAAAACATCGCGAACGGGGTTTCCGGCTGCCGTTACGCGATCTCGAACCTTTTCAGGAAAAAAAAGTGCAGTGTCTTCATAAGCTGTAAAAATCCTTCCTTTACCTGACACAAAACGTGAATTTATTTTTGTCGCCAGTCCCGGACTAAAATCAGACTCATGGGTAAAAACAGGAATGCCGAGTGAAGAGGCTGCCGCGCACGGCGGAACGCTGACAAATCCGCCTTTAGAAAATAAAAGTTTTACTTTATTTTTTTTTAGAATTTTTCTGGCGGCAAAAAATCCGCATATCACTTTAAAAAAATCCGCAATTGTCCGCAGTGAAAAATAACGCCTGAGTTTTCCTGAAGGTATGCCGTAAAATTCAATACCGGCGGTTTCTACCAGAGAGCGATCCATACCGGCGCTGGAACCAATCCAGAATAACCTGAATTGGGAACTGCCGCCTGCATCATGCGATGCGTCTTCCTGCGCAAACAATTTTTTCAATTCTGCCGCAACAGCCAGTCCGGGGTAAATATGCCCTCCTGTCCCTCCTCCGGTAAAAGCGATATTTATCATGAAAAAATTATAACATATATTTATTTTTTAACCAATTCTGCAATACCGGTTACCAATCCCGCGAGGTTTTGAATCTCCGACGGAATGATGATTTTTGTTGCCTGACCGTCGGCGACTTTTTGCAGAGCTTCCAGGCTTTTCAGCCTAATCAGCGGATCGTCCGCGTTTACGCTTTTTAACATGTTAAGACCGTCCGCGGTTGCTTTTTGCACATTGAGGATTGCCTGCGCCTCGCCTTCTGCTTCGCGGATAGCGGCTTCTTTTGCTGCTTCCGCCTGAAGAATTACCGCCGCTTTTTCAGCTTCGGCTTTTAAAATCGCGGATGCTTTCTGTCCTTCGGCGACCAGAATCGCCGACTGCTTTTCTCCTTCAGCTTTTAGAATTGATTCGCGTCTTTCACGTTCCGCTCTCATTTGTTTTTCCATCGCTTCCTGAATGCTTTTAGGCGGCGTTATATTTCTGACTTCGACGCGGTTTACCTTGATGCCCCACGGGTCTGTGGCTTCATCCAGAACGAGGCGCATACGGTTGTTGATCATGTCGCGGCTTGTAAGAGTATCGTCAAGTTCAAGTTCGCCGATGATATTCCTGAGCGTTGTAGTCGCAAGATTTTCTATCGCGTTAAACGGATTAATAACTCCGTAAGTGTAAAGTTTTGGATCCGTTATCTGAAGAAAGATGACTGTATCGATCATCATCGTAACATTGTCTTTTGTGATTACAGGCTGCGGCGCGAAATCAGCAACCTGTTCTTTCAGCGTAACGCGGGCTGCGATCCTGTCAAGGAACGGAAATTTTACATGAATGCCTGTGCTCCATGTCGAATTGTACGCGCCGATTCTTTCAATTACAAAAGCGTTTGACTGGGAAACAATTCTGACATTGGCGATAATCAGCATTAAAATAAACGCGCCTAATACAATAATAACTGCGGTCATAATAATCCTCACTTAAAATATTTTATATTAACTTTCGATATTTTCACCGTTTTTTACAGGAGTAACTATTACATGAACTCCTTCTATCCGAACAACTTCGCATTTACTCCCTTCCGCTAATGTAAAACTTGAACCGTCTTCCAGCCGCGCTGTCCAGATTTGTCCGTTTACTTTAACTTCGCCCCTGTCAAATTCCGTGATTTGTTTTATTACAAGAGCGTTTTTTCCGATAAGACTGTCAACATTTGTTTTTACCCTGCCAACCTTGAATTTTTTCAGCGCAACAGGACGGGTAAAAACAAGAAGCACCGTGGAAATAACCAGAAAAATTAAAATCTGATAAAGAAGAGGTATGTGCAAAAACGACAGAAAGACCATGACAACAGCCGCAAGAGCAAACCAAATGGTTGTTAAACCAAGAGTGATGCCTTCAACAACCGCAAAAATTATTACAAGAGCGACCCAAATCCACCACATATGTATGTACCCAAAATCAAAAATCATGTTTTAGTTTAACCTTAATAAACGGCTGATGTCAAGCGTAGAAATTTTGTTAAACAAATTTCTACTTATCAAAATCTTTTCTTCTTATTTCCATTCTTTTGATTTTTCCGCTGGTTGTCTTCGGCAGTTCGCTTACAAAGTCTATGATGCGCGGATATTTGTACGGAGCCGTTACGCGCTTTACATGATTTTGAAGTTCGCGGATTAATTCCTCCGATGCCGAAAAACCGCGCACAAGAACGATTGTCGCTTTTACAACTTGTCCGCGCATTGAATCAGGAGCTGCTGTAACAGCGCACTCAAGCACCGACGGATGTTCCATCAGCGCGCTTTCCACTTCAAAGGGACCAATGCGGTAACCTGAGCATTTTATTACATCATCGTTGCGTCCGACAAACCACAGATAGCCGTCTTCATCACGCCATGCCATATCGCCTGTTTGATAAGTTCCGCCGCTCCAGCTTTTTGCTGTTACTTCCCTGTCTCTCCAGTAACCGCGGAAAATACCGGGAAAATCAGAACCTCCGATTTCTGGCGGCATTTTTTCAGGCTCTCCTGATCCTTCAAACATACTTTTTCCGGCGCGGGTAATGCTCATATTTCCTGTAATGCCCTGATCACATTCAGCGCCGTTTTCGTCTAACAGTTTAAGATCAAAAAGCGGCGCCGGTCTTCCCATTGATCCCGGTTTTACAGGCAGCCACTTAAATACGGCAGCCATAACAGAAGTTTCGCTTTGCCCGAATCCTTCGCGGATTTCAAGACCTGTCAGCTCTTTAAATTTATTATAAACTTCCGGGCTTAAGGGCTCTCCTGCCACTGAAACATGCTTTATAAAACTAAAATCGCAGCTTGAAAGATCTTCCTTTATCAGATAACGGAATACAGTCGCCGCCGCGCAGAATGTTACAGGCTTCAGCCTTTGAATTGCGTCTAACATTCCTTTAGGAGTAAATTTCCATGTATCATAAGCGCCGATGGCAGCTCCGCAAATCCACTGACCGTAAATTTTTCCCCATGCGAACTTCGCCCAGCCTGAATCTGTCTGCGTTAGGTGAACGCAGTTGTCCTGTGCGCAGTGCCAGTACTTCGCCGTAACAATGTGACCTAACGGCAGCGAGTGATTATGAATCACCATCTTGGGAAGACCTGTAGTGCCCGAAGAAAAATAAACAAGCATCGGATCATTTGTAACAGTAGATATCCTTGTAAAATCTTCGGATGCTTTTTCAATTTCGGATCGCATGTTGATATACCCCTGCGGAATCCTGCTTCCGATAACGGCGATTTTCTCAAGTTTCGGGCATTGCCCGCGGGCGGCGGCAATGCTTTCAAGCACATCGGCATCGTCAACTGTTATTAAAAGTTTTACACCGGCGACATTGCAGCGGTATTCCAAATCCTTTGACGTCAGCTGATATGTACCAGGGATGCAGATCGCTCCGATTTTTGCAAGAGCGCATAAAAGCACCCACACTCCGGGACGCTGCTTTAATATCAATTTGACAACGTCGCCTTTTTTTACACCTAACGCAAGAAGCGCGTTTGCAGCCTTGTCAGAAAGGCGTTTCATATCAGCAAAAGTGAAAGACTTCATTACTGCTGTATCGTCTGTCCAAAGGAGCGCGAGTTTTTCCGGCTGCAGTCTTGCCCATTCATCAACAACATCGTAGGCAAAATTAAAATTATCCGGCATCCTGCAGCTGTAGTTTTCATAAAAATCTTCGTAGCTTTCAAATTCAATGCGCGGTAAAAAACGTGACAAAATTTCGTTCATAATATCATTCCTGAATAATGGTAATAAATCTCGCTATTCCATCCATTGCGCTCTGGCTGTGAGGAAGGCGCGCGTCAAAATATATCGAATCTCCAGGATTTAAAACATGTTCTGTTTTAAAAACAGTTACTTTTACAAGACCTTCAACAACATAATTAAACTCCTGCCCCGAATGAGACACCTGTGCGGCAGGCGGCTTCGACGAATCAAGCGTTACGAGCATTGGCTCCATTGTTCTGTGTTTAAAGTTATACGCAAGACTGGAAAACTCATAACCCGGATAACGTTCAATCTGCACGCCCTTGCCTTTGCGGCACACTGCGGCGCTGTCCATTCTTGCTTCTTCGCCTGTTAAAAGAACTGTAACGTCGGTTCCAAGCCTTCCTGCGATTGTGTACAAAACGCTGATCGGAATATCAAGAATACCCTGTTCGTATTTGCTGTAGGTATCATAAGGAATGTCAGTATCTTTTGCCAAATCAAGGGCGCTTATTTCCAGTATCTCCCTCAATTCCTTTATCCGTTCTGGGATATGCGAATTTAACTCGCTTGCTATTTTTACATCCATATATACTCCCGGAATATTATATCACCTAACATTGAAAAATTAAAAGACATATTGTTTCCAGTTTTTTCCTGTTATCCTGTCATTTTCTCCGCGTACTTCCACAGGAAGATAAACATCATTTTCGCAAAAAGATTCCATCCTTGATTCATCCGCTTTTAAGCCCGCAACCTCATTATTCAAAATCAGACTTACAAAATCAGAAATACCGTTTAATTTTTTGTTTGAATAAACTCCAAAAATGTTTCCGTTATATATCGAAGACGCATCATGAATATCAGAGCCTGCAATCTCGGGCTTTCCCAATTTTTTCGCGTAACGGTATGCCAATGCGTCAAAAGCGGCGCAGTCATTGCCGCCGTTAAAAACTTCCACCGCATCTGCACAGGATGTGGAAAGAACAACACGCTGAATATAAGAACGCTGTCTGAACGGATGAGCCTGAACCACGCAGCCTCCCGCTTCCCTGACAGCGCGGTACTGCTCTCCCCTTGTCCAGTTCCGGACTTCGGGATGCTCCATCAGCCATTCTTTATCAAGACCGTAAATAAGATAATCATCGCATCCTTCAAAAGTTTCTTCCCATCCAAAAAAAACATCCAGCCCGCGGCGGTCTCCTTCTTCTTTCGCGTCTTCATATCCGCGGTAAAAACAGTTAACCCATTCATGCCACGGCAGTTTTCTGGATATCGCGCAGTTGGCGTTGAAAAAATGATCTGTTACGATAATGCCTGAATAACCTTTATCTAAATAACCTGCAATATAATCAGCTCCCCTCGAAGAAGCGCATTTGCTGACCCCTGCTGTATGGAGATGCGTCTCGTATAGATACGTCACAATGAAGTTAGTATATAGAATTAATTGAAATGTGTAAATAACTAGTAATAAGTAATACGATAATCATTTTGAGTTGTGAAGCCAAGGCTCGAATAAAGACGGCAGGCTGCCGTGTTGGATTTTTTTACAAAGAGAGTTACGCCTTTGCCTTCTTTTAAAAGAGAGCCGATAAAAGCCGATGCCATCAAACGGGCGATTCCTCTGCCGCGGAAATCCGGATGAACATAAACGCCTCCTACAAGAAACTTTGTAAACGAAACAGAACTAACATTTATTTTTCCAATAAACCTGCCGTTTATCTGCGCCGCAAGTATCCTGCCTTTCGCGATTATATTTGCAATATTCAATCTGCTTGCCGCAGGATTAAAAACCGATCCTTTAGGAATTACTTCCTCCTGTTCATAAGCCGCCTGCATCGGCGCAATCGCGTCCAACTCAGAAAGCCGAGGCGCTTTTAAAACAAGATTGAAATTTTTTCCGTCAATTAATATTTCTTTATTATATGCAATTTTTTCCGCGACATCCGCCTTCTGTCTGTCTATACTCATCAAATTATAATCAATTATATCTGCAGGCATCCAGCCGAATTTTTTTACAGCATCTTCAAAAATCAACACTTCGTTTTTTAATCCCTGTATCGCATGAATTTTTTTTTCGCGGAAAAAACCCCGCGGAAAATCAAGCTTTGGTATTTTTTGCATACCGCAAAGGACAGGGATAACAGTGCTCCCTGAGTTTATAACCAGCGCGGAAATTCCGCCGTTTTTTCCGCACAAAAGCCAGACAGAATCCTTTGATTCATCCCGTGTCATGTATCTGCCGCAGGCGATTGCATAATCATTTTCAATTTCGCGTAACAGATCGTCAACACGGGGAATATCTTTTTTTTTCATTTTGCGCCAGCGGTATTCTGCAAGCTGATTTTGCCGCGCTGGATCGTTATTCATACGGAAGAGCGCCTAAAGCCGGAATCCTGCCGATAATTGCGGAGAAACCGGCGGCGAAAGATTCAGGAGCGTAACTGTACACAGCTACAGCGCCAGTTACCCATTGAACGCTTTCTATAAGAACAGGATTTAAAACAGAAAAAACTATCACCCTTTTATTTAACTGCTGTAAACCTCTTAGCATACGCAGGTCTGTGCTGTCAGAAAGACATAAAATGATCGTATCCGCGTTACGCGCAACAGCGGCAAAACTGGCAGCATCCGTTGACGCGGAATAACTGTAACTTGCCGCGCCTGGAAAAGCGAATCTTCCGTATTTAAAAAAATCACTGAATCTTCCGGCTAAAAGCACACGGCCGGCATCTTCTCTTGCAAGCGGAAACAGCGAGCCTGCGTTTTCAGGTTTTACAAAAGTAACGCTTCGCGCCGCAAGATTCAGGAAAAAAGCGGAGCCTTCGGGATCGGGAAGTTCCGCCTCTACTTTTGCAGGATCGGGAATGTAAGGAATACTCGAAGGACCCCTAAGGTATGTTAATTTTAATTCAAGAATTTTACGGGCTGAATCTCTTACAATTTTTTTAAAATCTTCTTCCTCCCTCATTGAACTTAAAAGAAAAGTCCACACAGGATCAAAAAGAAGCGGTGTGCTTGAAAACATTATAATATCGTTGCCGGCAATCAGCGCCTGCTTTGCGGTGCGCGCTATTGTGCCAAGATATGAATAGGCGCCGACCATCATCAAATCGTCTGTTATTACTACTCCGTTAAAGCCGATTCTTTCGCGTAACACATCGCGCAGAAACCATGAGGAAAGAGACGCGGGAGTTGCGCCGCCTTCAGTCTGAGGAAAAGCAAGATGACCGCTCATTACAGCCGGAAGTCCTTCGGATGCGAGCATACGATACGGAACAAGCTCTCTGTTCCACAGAACATCGTAAGAAATATCGATCCTTGGTAAAATACCGTGCGAATCAAGGCTTGTGGCTCCGTGACCTGGAAAATGTTTTGCTGTCGGAATAACGCCTGCCGCAAGCTGTCCTCTTGTAAAAGCGGCTCCCAGAATTCCGGCGCTTACAGGATCGTTTCCAAATGCGCGAGTCCCTATTAATGTTGAATCTCGGTTTGTAAAAAGATCGACAGTCGGCGCAAAGTTCATGTTAACGCCCAGAAGAGCAAGCTCCTTTCCTATGTAGAAACCGGCAAGGTACGCGTCACGCGGATAACCTGACGCGCCTATTGCCATATTTCCAGGAGTTTCCGAAGTGTCTCCCTTGATGTGGCGAATCCATCCTCCTTCCTGATCCGTCGCGACAAGAAGCGGAACGTTAAACGCACCCTGAAGACTCGCCCTCTGAAGTTCTCCTACAGTTCTCGCAAGACGCTGAGTATCCGAGGTATTCCATCCGAAAATTTTTACGCCGCCGATATTTCTCTGGCGTATCCAATCCATAATAAGAGGTGAAGGATCTTCGCCGACCCATCCCATCATAAAAACCTGCGCCAGCACCTGCTCGTCTGTCATGGCGCTCTCAATAGCCGCGGCAAGCTCGCCGGGAGCGCCGGAATCGTTAAAACTTAAAGAAAATACAGGCGTAATAATTAATATAAGAATAATCAACAAGAAATATTTTAAATTATTTATTAATTTCATCCAAATACTCCGATGCGTAATGTGCGGCGGCGGCTCCGTCTGCGGCGGCGGTTACAACCTGCCGGAACGCGCCGGCTCTTACATCTCCTGCCGCAAACAAGCCTTTAACGTTAGTTGACATCTTTTGATCCGTTATGACACAGCCGCTTTCATCAAGCAGCCCATTAAAATCATTTTGAGCAAATAATGATGTCTGCGGAACTGTTCCTGCGAATATAAAAACCGCATCTGCCTGTTCTTCATTGGTTTTGTTTGTAAGCACATTCGACAAGATAACAGATTTTACTTTAACATCGCCTTTTATTTCCTTAATGACCGTATTAAACCGCACTTCGATATTAGGATTGTCAAGCGTCCTTTTTACAAGAGCTTTCTGCGCACGGAAACTGTCACGCCTGTGAATCAATGTAATTTTATCCGTTAAACGGGAAAGAAAACGGGCTTCATCACATGCGGCATCTCCTCCGCCTACAACAAATATTTTTTTATTCCTGAAAAAATTACCGTCGCATGTCGCGCAGTAAGAAACTCCCCTACCCTGGAATTCTTTTTCTCCGGGAACATCCAGCAAGCGCGGTTTTGCTCCGGTCGCGATAATTACTGCCGCCGCCTTCCGCACAGCGCCGTCTGACAGGCTGAGCGTAAAAATATCATTTTCCTTTTTTAATGATTCAACTGTTCCGTAAAAAAAAGACGCTCCGAAATTTTCAGCCTGACGATGCATATCAACCGCAAACTCATAACCCGATTTCGGCGCGGCTGTAACATTGCCTTTCGCGTCTGTCTGCTCAACATTTCCAGGGAAATTCTCAAGAACATCAATAACAAGAGCCTGACCGCCTGCAGAAAGTTTTTCTATAACCAAAACTTTTAAATTCGCCCTTGCGCCGTATTGAGCGGCGGTAAGCCCAGCAGGACCTGCGCCGATAATAATTAAGTCAAAATCATTGTCAGACATTTCCACCTCATTTATCCGCGCTAACGCGAGTAATAATTGATCAAACATCCGTCAATCAATATTTGCCGTTCCGCATCTGTCAAATCTCCAAGCGCCGCTTTAATCTCTGTTACAGTTTCACCTAACACATAACCGGTTATTGTGCCTTTTTTCTCCTGAATTGCGGCCTTAATCTCCGGAAAGAAAACAAAACTGCCAAGTTTAAAGGCGTTTTCATCAGTGATTAAAAACGGCAGAATTCCCCAGTTGATAAGATTTGAGCGGTAGCGTTTTGTCGCGTATTCAAGCGCGAAATTCGCGGCGGCTCCCAGAACCCTCTGACAGGAAGCCGCCTGCTCCCTTGCTGATCCATCCCCAGGCTTACGCGCAAAAATAGCGCTGCCAATTCCAATATCATCAATCTTTATACCAGAAAAACTGTTAATGCTCCGTATCTTCTCAATAATCTTTGATAATTCTCCGTTAGTTCCTGATTCCATAACCTCTTTCGCGCGCCTTACATACTCAGGGTCTTTTCTGCTTAATGTAAATTCCGCAAGTTTTAACGGATTGGAACGATAAGAAGATGTTTCACCTGAGGGGATTAGTTCATCGGTTGTTGTAACAGGATCTGTAATAAAACTGACAACCTTTATCAGCAGATTTTCACCTAACGCCGGCATTTTAGGCCAATCCTTGATATTGGGACCGAAAACAAGTTCTTTTTCCATCTCTGGTTTTCCAATTCCGTTGTACACGCGTTTATCGTAAATACTCCTGTCAAAGAAAAACTTGTATTTGCCGTATTTTACATTTAGTTCCGTTGCGGCGGTGATTTTTCCGCCGTTAAGCGCGCTCGCGGCAATTGATCGCGCGTCCATCATGGCGACAGAAGCAATCTGACCGTCATTAGGCTTTGAACCTTCGCGGTTCATAAAATTGCGCGTAACGTGCCGGATGGAAAATTCGTTGTTCGCAGGGGTATCCCCCGCGCCGAAACACGGACCGCAGAAAGCCTCGCGCACCAGAACGCCCGCTTTCATAAATTTCTCGACAGCGCCGTTTTTAACAAGTTCAAGATAGGTTGGCTGGCTTTCAGGATAAACGCTCATTGTAAAATTGCCGCTGCCGATTGCCGCGCCGTTTAATATATCTGCAGCCGCCATGATGTTGGAAAAAATTCCACCTGAGCATCCTGCGATAACCGCCTGCTCTGCCCACACTCCGCCGTCATGGTACTTCAATCCAAGGTTAAGATTTAATCCTGTCCCCTTGTTTTCTTCTTCTGTTTTTGCAAAAATATCTTTCGCGTTTTTCTGCAGATCACGAATTGTGTAAACATTACTCGGATGGAACGGCAGCGCGATGCACGGCTCTATTTTTGACAAATCAACTTTGATAAATCCGTCGTAGTAAGCTGTATCCGCAGGTTTTAATTCCCTGTAGTCGCTTTCCCTGCCGCGATCTTTTAAATATGTTTTAACCTTATCATCAGTCAGCCAAATTGAAGACCAGCAGGCGGTTTCTGTTGTCATAACATCGATACCGTTTCTAAAATCGACAGAAAGATTCGCAATGCCGGGACCGATAAATTCCATCGCTTTGTTTTTTACAAAACCATTTTTAAATGTCGCGCCTATAATTGCAAGAGCGGCATCCTGCGGTCCTACTCCCTTTGCGAGTTCACCCTCAAGATAAATTCCAATTACATCAGGCGCGCTCATGTCGTAAGTTCTGCCGACAAGCTGCTTTGCAAGTTCTCCGCCGCCTTCTCCTACAGCCATTGTGCCTAACGCTCCGTAACGGGTATGACTGTCGGAACCGAGAATCATTTTTCCGCAGCCAGCCATCATCTCCCGGTTGTAACTGTGAATAACGGCAAAATGCGGCGGCACATAAATGCCTCCGTATTTCCTCGCCGCCGATAAAGCGAACACATGATCATCCTGATTGATGGTTCCGCCGACCGCGCACAAACTATTATGACAGTTTGTCAGCACATACGGAACCGGAAACTTTTCCATACCGCTTGCCCGCGCGGTCTGAATAATTCCAACATAGGTAATATCATGAGAAGTAAGCGAATCAAATTTAAGCATGAGGTTTTTATCAGGAGAAGAGCCTTCGCCTGTCTGTGCCTGGCTTGTCTGAGATTTGTCCGCGCTTTTGTTATGCGCACATAGGATACCAGAAGCAATCGTACCTTTTCTTGCCAACTCTTTGCCTGTTTTTAAACCGCGTAACGCCAGCTTAGAAGCGGCATCAGCATCATCAATTATTATTTCCTTTCCATTTACCAGATAAACTCCGCAATTAAAAAGCTCGATCATATAACCTCCGTAATGAATGGGATTTTATCATAATTTAATAAAAATTTCCATGATTAGTTTAATTATTTCTAATATTTATTTCGCCGTTATCTTCCAAATTTCTGACAATCTGGACTATACCGCGCCGAGCTTCTTCAATATCGATTTTTCTTACATGTCCCATATATTCCATATCTTCTTTTAACCTGGAAGCAGCCTGTATTGACATTGCTTTTAATATCTTATCCTGTGTTTCCGCATCCAAAGTTTTTAAAGCTTTAGCCAGCTCAAATGAATCAACTTCATTGATCACTTTTTTAATAACTTCAGTGTCCAGCAAAATAAAATCCTGAAACGTAAATAAATATTCTTTTAGTTCTTCCGCAAACTCAGGATATTCAGTTTCCAATGTACTGATAATTTTACTTTCCTGCGAACGCTCAACAAGCCTTAGAATTCCGGCTGCGGTTTCAATTCCTCCGGCTGAGAAACAACCGCAGGAAAACCACGCTAGAACAGAGGCGATTGTCTGCGGATGTTCCTGTTTTATCAACTCTGATAATAAATTTTCATCTGTATTTTTAAGCAAATTATAAGGCTTGTTAAAAAAGCCTATGACTTCCCTGCTTCCTATAGTATCTTCCAAATCCTCATTATATTGCTTTTGTTTTTTATCAATATCTTCCTGACTTGATGACGGATTATATAAAAGTTCAAAAAATATATTTGCAAACTTGGTGGTGGAAAATAATTTTTTAATTTCTTCAAGCTCTTCATTGTTAAGGAATGAAAGCAGAAGATGAAAAAGCATCGCAGGATTCTCATTATTACAAATGCCCAATACAGCTTCTTTTTGAATGGTTTTTAGTCTTTTTATTTCTTCATCTTTTTCCAAAGAAACAAGATTAGTCAGAATAAAACTCATATCCTCCGCAGAAGAGGAGGCTCCGCTTATCAATAATTGCATTCCATATTCGAAAATATCGCGTCCCGTTCTTTTTGTCTGGTCAATAATTTCATTTACCGCAGAGATTCTGCCGTTATTCGATTTGCCGCTGAATTTATACGCCCTGTGAATTATATTCGCGGCATGCACCGGAAATTTCTTTTCTTCTTTTTCCAATGAATAAAAATTATCAAAATTATTTTCTTTAAAGAATTCCATATCCTGAAGGATAACGGAAATTTCTTTTAATTCGGAATTATCAATAAAGGAAATTAATTTATGCATAATCAGCTCAGGATTATTTCCCGATTGAATGTTTAAAACCGCTTCTTTTTGAATCGAATAATATCTTTTTACATTTTCATCTTTTTCAATATTAATTTTATTAGAAAGAATTACATTGATTATTTCGCTGTCAGTCGCGTCTATAACAAAACGCAAACCCTGTTTTAGAAACTCTTCGTCAATATCATCCAGTTCATCTTCCAGAGAAAGCAGTCCTTCACTTTTTGCTTTTATCGCAAAACCACCAGCCGTTTTTAATATACATGCCGTTCTTTTAACAAACTCAAAAGGAAGGGTAACATCAGCAGGTTCCTCTTCTTCACAAACATCTTCAATATCATTGATGTCATCTTCCTTAAAATCATCTTTAAAAAAATATTTTTCCAAAACACAACGTTCATTATCATATAAATACGAAAATAATTTTAACAAAAGGTAACGTGTATTTTCTCCCGCATGAATGCCAATAACCGCTTCCCTTTGAATTTTTTTCAGCCTTATTTCATTTTCGCTTGTTTCGTTTTCGATCATATTGGATAAAATTTTAGAAATAAGCTGCGCGTTTATTCCGTCCAGCGCAAGTTTCATGCCGTATTTAAAGATACCAAGAAAATTTCCTTCTAATTCCTCAATTTTATCCTCTAATGCAAGAAGCCCTTCCGATACAGACTTCCTGGAAAATATAACTGCTGTTAAAAGTATTCTTGCTAATTGTTTCATCAGTCCCCTCTTTTAAACATATTTGTATTCGCCCGATTTTACGATTATCTCTCCAATATCTTCCAGGCGGCGAATTATCTGTATGATTCTTTTTTTCGCTTCCGCGGATTCGTCCAAACTTACAGGTTTCATGCAGTCCATCTCTTCCTTAAAAATCACAACAGCGCGTTTTGACATATTCTTAAAAATTCTTTCCTTTATATTATCGCTTGCGTTTTTAAGAGCCGCAGCAAGATCATCAGCCTCAGCTTCGCGCAAAATTTTTTGAATCGCTCCGTCGGCCAGCCCGGCAATATCTTCAAACGTGAATAAATAATCATTGATTGTTCCGACAAGCTGAGGATAAAGGCCGCATATAAAATCAATTATTGTTTTTTGTGTCGCAGGATCAGCAAGCAGAACAAGTTCAGTTAATTTCTTAATGCCTCCTTCAAGAACGATTGTTTTATTAAACATTGCCGATAATTTTTTTTCTATCCGGCGGATTTCCAGAAAAGATATTTCACCTAAATCGCGGCGAAACTCAGGCTTTACCGGCGAGCTTTTATCCATAAGCGCGATTCTGCGCGCGGTCTCGCATTGTATGTCCTGCTGTAAACATTGCAGCAGAAGCGAAGCCTGCGCAGGCTCAAGAACAGATAAAATATATGCTATTGTTTTAGGATGCTCTTCATGCAGCAGTCTGAATAAACAAACCGGATCTGTTTTTATAAAATCAATTGCGCGCCCCTGCATTACAAATATTAGATTATTTACAAGCGCTTCCGCTTCCCTGCTTCCGGCGGATGTCTGCGCTGCTTTTTCATAAAGTTCCTGCGCCTTGTTAATCGCCTCATCCCTTACAAGGTATGATTTTAACAATTTATTAAATTCTCTGCCGTAAGGATTAAAATATTTTTTGCCGGATAAGGATAAAATTTTTTTACCAAAGCGCAGGACATCAAAAATCATTTCAAAATCAGGGTCTCCCATAACTGCAATACGATAAGAAACTTCGCTTTGTAAACCGGAAGATAAATTTGAAAGAATAAACGCGGCTTTTTTCGGCTTAATTAAAACAAGAACAAAAGCTATAATCTGCGGCTGTTCCTGTTTTATTTGATCTAAAAGTGTATTATCATCAATGTTATTGAGAAATTCAAAAGGCGGCGTAATATCATTAGAAACATCATTTTGTTTGTTTAACAGAACCTCTTTTTTATTAAAGGGCTTTTCCAGAAGTGATTTAATGTCCTCGCTGATAATTGCATCATTAAGAAAACTTTGCACTTCATTTATTTCATCTGTATTAAAATATGAAAACAAAGCGCAACAAAATAATTTAGGATGACTGCCTTTTTGAATATGCATCACCGCCTCTTTTTGTATCATTTTATATTTTCTTTTCTCTTTATCATTTTCAAGATTAATAAGATTGTTAAGTATTTTGCCGAGATGTTCCGGCTCGATGCCGTTCACAAAGAGAAGAAGCCCGTATTCAAAAACATCCCTGCAATTTGCAAGACTTGCGTCAATATCGCTTTTCAGCTGCAAAAAATTATTTCTTCTTGCTTTACAGCTTAATTCATAAAATCTTTTTATCAAAACAGTTGTCATCTCTGACAATTCTTTAAATTCCATACAAACCTCTTAATACAATTCAAAATAAGTTTTAAACGCCTCATCCGCAAGAAGTCCCTTAACATCATTTTTTTCATCATCGCTAAAATATGAAAAAAGAATATTTAAAAGGATCAGTGAATTCGAACCGTCCTGAATGTGCTTCACAGCCTCTTTTTGAATCGTTTTTAACCGTCTTGATAATGAGTCCTTTTCCCGCGCGATTATGTTGTCCAAAATTCTGTTAATTTGTTCTGAGTCAACGCCGTCAACCGCAAGACGAATACCGAACTCAAAAACATCATTGCGTTTTATGGCAAAAGCGTCTATGTCATCTCCAAGCTCGACAATGTTTTGCTTTCTGCTCTT
>Ga0209755_10002023_pt1 | contig 29007 bp, 17 predicted proteins | sample TergutCo191P1_FD_187301 | JGI IMG/M metagenome (GOLD analysis project Ga0209755, IMG submission 187301) | Cornitermes sp. P1 segment gut microbial communities from Petit-Saut dam, French Guiana - Co191P1 (SPAdes) (version 2) | ecosystem: Host-associated > Arthropoda: Insects > Digestive system...
TGCAGAATTTATTGCCGTTGCAAGTGCAATCACTATCACTTCCGCCAGTGCCTGGCAATACATTGATAGTGATTGCACTTGCAACGGCAATAAATTCTGCACTTATAGTCACATTGCCAGCAGGCATTGTGAAACTAAACTCGTGTGCATTTGTGCCTAAAACAACACCAACAGCAACCGCTCCCATCATTACAGATACACTTGTGCGTTCAAACCCAGCATTAGGTGCAGCAACAAAGGTCACAGTCGTGCCTGCGGTTGCATTAAGCGCACTTATGTTTGAGATTGAACCGCCAGTGGCAGCCAGTGCTGTGATACTAAACGGAATAGCACTAAAATTAGCAGTGATTATTACTGATGCATCAGGCATAACAAAGCTAAATCCAATAGCTGCATTTCCACTAAAAACAACAGGAGTCAAGCCAGCATAGATAGTTATGTTTTCAAAATTAAACCCTGTATTAGTGCTTATGTCAAAGCTAATATTTGTGCCAGAAATTGCACTTAAGGCACTTAGATTGATTATTGAACCGCCCAATACAAGATTAGTATTTGTAGTGATAGCATGTTGATCAGGTGCAATAAATGTCACTATAATAGCCACATCAGCCGTTGGCATAATAAAAGTTCTAGTAGAGCCCGATCCCCCTGCACCACTGAAAGCGACAACAGGAGTTGATGTGATAGAAAGAGTATGATTAAGAGGTATAGTGCCAATAGTCAAGATGACAGGTTGCCCTGCTCTTTGAGTCAGACGGTTTAATGTGCCGTTTGGTGCATTGACTGTGATATTAAATATTCTAACAAAATTAGCACTAATCGTCACATTGCTAGCCGGCATTATAAACCTAAATGTATTAGCTGCAGTTTGAGTGATTGCCGCACCGCCAGTTATGTTTAAAGCTGACAAGCCGTCAAACTCATACAAAGCATTGGTCACAACATTAAAATACACTGCTGTGCCCATGCTAGCCGTTGTTATGCTGCCTAAAATGTTGATGTTTCCGCCGCTATTAGGTGTCAAAACAGTAGAAATAGTATATTGAATTAGCCCAAAGTTTGCAGTTATTATCACGGCATTAGCAGGCATAACAAATGTATATTGATGGGCTCCTACATTTGTAAACACTATTCCGCTTGCATTAAATCCATTAAATTGAGAACCTAGTGCCGCAGTTGCAATCAGTGTAATAACTGTGCCCATAGTTGCACTAGTCACATTAGGAGACATAGTCACTGTGCCGTTTCCAACAGTATTGACAGTTATATCAAATTCGTCTGCCGAAAAATTAGCCGTGATAGAAACATTGCTTGCTGGCATAACAAAGCTAAATTGATTCTCTATTGCTGTCGGAGTTATTAAAACATTAGGAGTGCTTATAAAGCCTGACAATGGATTGAAAAAATATCCAGCATTGACAGTCAAATTCAATAGCACTGTTTGCCCAACAGTTGCACTAGCTAAATTGGCATTTATTGTGCCTCCGCTAGCTGGCATAGCATTTGTAGTTATGTTAAAAGGAATAGCCTCAAAAATAGGAGTGATTGTCACATTGTGGCTAGGCATAACAAAGTTGCGATTATAGCCTGTGCCGCTTAGCACTATGTTGGCAGTATATCCTATCAGATTAAAGCCTGGTCTTGAGTTAAAAGTTATGGCAACGGCAGTATCCGCTATGGCTATAGCTGGCGAAGCAGAGCCATGCTCAGTCACATTGACAATAAAAAATATATCAAAATTGATGCTGATTATGACATCTTGCGTAGGCATATAAAAACTAACCGTCATTACATTGCCTGTGCCTGTGATTGTGTGTCCGATAAAAGGAACAATGCTAATTGATGCAAACATTTGATTTGCTGGAGGAGCAAAGCCTAATATAACAGAAACTGAATCACCTTGTCTTGCTTGATTGATGTTTGTTGTCCCGTTGATAACTGAAATATTGTGATAAATATATTCAAAAATCGCTGTGATTGAAATATCTGATGCGGGCATAACAAAGGTACGAGTGTTCCCGCTTCCAGAAAAAATTACAGACGGGGTTGAATTAAATCCAACAAGCCTTTGATTGAGAGGGGCAAATGTATTTACAGCAACAACGGTTCCTACCAAAGCTTGTGTTAGGTTGCCCTCTATTGACATATTAGATCCGATAGTGATTTGAAAAGGGCTTGCAAGCGGATCAATAAATCTAGCATAAAAGCTTAGATTTCTATATACCAATGTGTCAGGAGACGCTGCTATTTTGTCACCATTTAATAGCATTAGTTCCCAAGTGACAGTATGCCCCGCTAAATAAGGCATAGTAGTAGGAAACACAACAATAGAGCCATCCAAAACATCAAAATGCCTTTCAAACAACACGCCGCTTTCTACATAAAAAGATACAATAAATCTGTCAATGCCTACAAAGCTAGACTCATAAATAGGTCTAAATGTATAGTTTCCATACACTCTTCTGCCATGTGCAATTTGCACAAAAGAAGCTCCGTTTTGCATTTCCCATCTAATAAAGGTATAGCCAGCATAAAAAGGTGCTGAAGGCAAAATTTCAGAAATAAGCGTGCCTTCTAACACAGTTTTAATAAAGCTGATACCGCCATTTCTGTTTTGAACAGTTATTTCAAAATAAACAGCAGGAGTCTGAATAGCTCTAAAATCTGCCGTAAACACATGATTAGCGTTTACTACCATTCCTACAGAATATCCTTCCCAGCCTAAAAAGTCATGTCCAGGTCTAATTGGTGCTATAGGAAACAAACTAGAAACAAGCGTGCCTCTTAATACATTGTTAATCACCAAATCAGGCTGTCCAAATCTAATAAATCTGATAGTGAAAGTATCAACAGGCGGATGCAGAGGACTAAATACAGCAATAAATGTGTGGTCTGATGTCACCACAAAAGGATTGCCCAAAAATCCATCCCATCTAATAAAAACAAAGCCTTCTCTAACAGGCGCACTTGGTGCATAGCTCATAGCCAATTCATGCCCAAATCTATAGCTTGCCGCCGCCCTAACTTCATCGCCATTGTGATCAACAAACCTAACAGCAAAATATCTAGGACTAGCAATAAATCTTGCTATTAAATCAATGCTTGCACCAATAGGGCTATTAAAATTAAATTCAGCACCCTCAAATAGCCACGCATCAAATTGATAGGTGCTTAAGCTAGATGCCGCCCTAGTTGGATTGACAGGAATATTTAAAGAACCAATCAACATACCATCTAAGACTTGCACAACAGCAATAACTCTATCCCCATCCAAAAATCTAACAGTCCACTCATCCAAATTCGCCAAATCATCCTCATGTATATAAACCGCCCTAAGTTGCAAATTTCTAGTCACAACCATGCCTCTAGGCACAGGCAGCCAGTTTCCCCCCTCCGAAAATTCCCAGCCCAAAAACACATACTCAGCTCTAGCATGGCTATCAAATAAACCACCCTCTAAAGCCCAAGATACATAGCTTCCGCTAGGTGCATTTGTGGTAAAGCTTGTCAATCCGTCAGCACGATAAAAATCAAAACCAACACTAAACATCTGAACAGGCTCTGCCATAAACACAGCATAAAACACATGATGTCCCGATATAACATCAAAAAACTCTAGTCCGCTCCATCTAACAAATCTATACCCTGCCTTAAGTGGCCCATGTACAGGCCCATCAAAAGCAATGTCACTTTGATTAAAAATCGGCGGCTGTGCAACCTGTGCCAAAAAAGCACCTGGCTGAATCATACCACCTTGCGCAAATACTACCTCAAACATTCCGCCATAATTCTCATTAAAAAACCTAAAACTAATACTCACATTGCCCAGTCCACCACTAACAGGTGCTGCACTAACAGCAGTCACACCCATTTGATAAGCAGGGCAAGGGGGAGAAACCTCCTCCCCCATCGCCTCACAATCTTCTCCTACATCATATCCATCAGACATAATACTAGCCTCACTAGCAACCACCCTAGACCTTGCCACCTCTTCTTGCACAAAATAATCAAAACAATCAAGTGCAAACATTCCCATCATACTAACTTCACTAAAGTCTACAGCCCCTAATTCACTCTCACACACCACATCCGCTGCTGCAAGTGACGCAAATCCGCCTGCCAAAAAGTTGGCAGTCAATGTCACATTGCCCGCAACTAGCCTAGAAAAAGGCCCGCTCCATCCTAAAAATCCATCAGGAGTATATTGTCCCCTGTTTCCAAACCCAGGCAATCCTGCCATCAAAAAGCTCATAGTCTGACCTGCATACGCTTGTCTAACATGCGGCACACCATCAATCATAAAAGTGACAGTATGCAAGCTAGGATTTGCCGCAAACACAGGCTCAAATCTTTGACGCCCGATTATCTCTGTATGCGTTTCAAGTCCTTCCCATCTGATAAATGTTTGATCCGCCCTAAAAGGGTTTCCGCCCGTCACTATAGGAATATGCCTAGTCGTATCAATTGTCATAAACTCACTTACCACTCTTCTGTTGTCATGGCTTGATGCAAACGGCACAGCAATAGTAATAGGCGCACCCATCACTGCTGTTTCACTAAAAGTAATCTCACTTTGAAGTGCCCAATCAGCATACAGAGTAGTATCATCTAGACCGCTTATCCAAGCATTGCCTGGCATAACCACAGTCTGTGAATTAACCGTCTCTTCTCTAGCCGCTTGACCTACTGCATTGATATACAGCGTGCCTGTGCCGCCTCTGCCTGTCCTAAACCCTCTAAAGCTGTATACCCTAGTCCCTAATGCACCTTGAGCCACCCTAATAGGTGGAACAATAGCCGCATCATTGGTCTGATGGTCAAATCTAGCCCTAATCCTGTTTGTCCTAGCTGCCCCGTCTCTAAATCTTCCGCCTTGCAAGTCCAAATCAATATTGATCTCCCTTGCTTCAAACAATGGGTACAAATTAATAACCGCCCCATCATATTGTCCTAGCCCCCTTACTGTTTCTCCCACTCTATGGGCTATATGCGCATTTTGAGCCGAACCATTGAACGGAGCACCACCCCATCCAATAAAAGTCCAACCAAATAACTCAGTTTCTAGAGTGGGGATAATAAAATTTTGATTAGCTCCTAATTCAACATAAAAATCCTCTGCCTCATCCATAAACTCTTCATAAAAAGATGCAAACGCTGGGGCAGTCATGTTAAATTGGATTGTGTGACTTGCTCCTGTAGGAGGAGTAGGATCAGGGCGCTCTGGAATTGTCCAGTTGCCGCCTTGGTGTAAATGAGGTAATCCATCAACCAATGTCCAACCTGAATATGTATGGCTAGTAGAAGCGTTGTTTAAAGCAAGCACATCAGCATTTAGTGCTGGCAAGATGTTGCCGTGAGTCAGTCCTGCCACTGTCAACGCCTCATCAGCATTGTTAGCCTCATTTCTTAACAAACCACCGCTTAAAAACACTCTGTTTTGAGCAAGATTAGGGGTAGCAGTTGTGCCTACTCCCAAGAAAGGAACATGTGCAGGGTTGATAGCAGCTGTTCTTAAAATATAATTTTGATTAAGATGTAAGGTAATCCCTTGTGATACAATAGCATTACCAACAATAGCGCCATGGTTTACATTAGTTCCAGATATATTAGCACTAATTACATTGTTTCTGATAGTGTTGTTAGAAGCTGTTGTGCCAGTCCATATCATACCAACAATACCGCCCACACCTCTTCTATTGCCGCCTTGTGCTGCTGGTGACGATGCAAATAATGCGCCACTACTCAAATTGTTTGTTAAGTGTCCTTGAATTTGAGTGCCAGACGCTGCACCACCATAAGCATATATTGAGCCAATTAAACCGCCTACATGAGGTCCTTGTGCTGTGATGTTTGATTCACCTCTGATTTCACCGCTGTTTATACTGTTTCTAATGTTGACTGCGGCAGGATTTGCATTTGCAACTCTAGCTTGCTCACCAACCAAACCGCCTACTCTGATATTAGTAGTTCCGTTTAATGCAACTCTTGCACTATTTCTGCTGTTTAATATATTAAGTGTTGCACCTGAAGTGTTTCCTAGTCTTCCTACCAAGCCGCCGCCGCCTTGATCTCCGCCTAATGTGCCCGAATTGATATTTCCATCATTGTGGCTGTTTATAATATTAGTAATAGTTGCCTCAGTTCTGCCAATCAAACCACCGATTCTGATAATAGAGTTGGTATTAGCTGAAATAGCCCCTTCATTATGCGTGTTTATCAAATGCACTTGTGCTGTATTCATGGCAATTCCCATTATTCCACCAACATGCAAAGTTGTTGAAGTGCTTGATACTCCGATATCGCCATCATTATAGCTATTCATAATGACTATATGATTGTTGGCTACATTTTCATTATTACCAATCAAACCGCCTACATTTATAGTAGATGATGTAACTGAAACATGAATATCGCCATGGTTTGCAACATTAATTAAATTTGCTTGATAATTAACATGTCTATGAGCATGATTTCTTCCGATCAAACCACCGATATGTATAGATGATGTGCCTTGAGGTATGCTAACAGTCCCCTCATTGTGGCTATTGACAATATTCAATCTAGAATTAACAGAAGCAGATGCAAAATTATCTCCAATAAAACCACCAGCAAACAAAGCTGATGTTCCTGATACGCTTATATTGCCTTCATTGCGGCTACCTGAAATATCAAGTCTAGTAAAATCATGCACTGCAGCAGTATCGCCTCTATGCTCACCAAAAAATCCACCACCATACAAAGATGATGTGCCAGCCACAGTTATGTCACCAGTATTAACAGAGCTAGTTATATTTACATATGCAGCTCTTCTATTGCTGGCAGGCATATTAAACCAGCCAACAAAGCCGCCTACTCTTCTAGTTGCAGCATTGTCAACCATCGTAAGGTTTCCGTTGTTTGCACTTGAATCAATATTTAAAGCAATATCTACAGTAGCATCAACAGTGCTAAAGTGTCCAATAAAGCCGCCCATATCGCTGCTTGCTCCACCAAGTTGATCCTGAGTGATGTTGCCATTGTTTGCAGAATCAATGATATTGATCACTGTACAAGGACTATCAATAGGGCGTGTAAAACCAGCACCAGCTCTATTAATTCTTCCAACAAGACCACCAGTCAAACGACCAGTACCACCGTTTCCTGCAATAATGTTGCCATTGTTAACAGTGTTGATAAAATTAAGCTCCATTGATGGATCAAGAGGATCAACTGGATTTGCAGCTACACTTAGATTAACTCTGCCTACAATACCGCCAATTTCCATATTATTTGCAGTAGATGTGCTGACTATATTTGCATAGTTGCGCACGTTTTCAAATGTCATGCCCATCATGTCTCTCATTTGAGTTGCATTAGGAGCTTGATTTCTATGCGCTGTCACTTGACCTACGATTCCGCCCATAAAACTAAATGTACCATGTGCGTGAATAAAAGAATGTGACAAAGTCAAATTTCTGATTGAAAGCATTTCATCAGTAATAATAGCAGATGTTGAAACATGACCAAAAAGCCCCACATTGATAGTTGCGGCAGTAGATATGTATAATCCTCTTACTGAAAAGCCTCTGCCGTCAAAGTTTCCTCTAAACGGTGTGACTGTGCCGATAGGTATCCACACATTTGCTGGAGCCACTCCGCCAGTTGTGCCAGCAGTTGGAGACCAGTTTTGATAGTTTGCAATATCGTTTAGATAGATATTGTTTGTTAGGGCAAAGTGCAGGTTTCTTGTGTTTCTGATGTTGTTGTTAGTAATCATCGCCAAAAACGCAAGCTGTGATCCATTGCTGATTAGGTATGGATGCTGTGCTGTGCCGTTGCCGCCCGCAAATGGGGCTATGCTACCGTCCCAAACTTGCACGACTGGGGCTGGGGTTTGGGCTGGGGTGACTGGGGAATCAGGGTTTGCTCCTCCCCCGCCAGTGCCGCCTTGCTCTTGCGCTAGGGTATTAGGCAAGAGAGTTGCAAAGGATAAGGCAAACAATAGTGCGATTGCAGCCAAGACAAGCATTATCCCTCTTCTTTGGAACTTCTTTTTAGCCTTGCTCTCATTATTTTGACTAGAGCCTAGCGTATTACAAGAATCTCCTCTTTTTTCTTTGTTTTCCATTTTTCTTCTCCTATGGAATTTATTTTTGTATTTATATATCGGCACAAAGCCAATAATAAAACCTATTTATTTAATTATGTCATTTCGCTAGCCGTTAAGCGAGCTGTCACAAATACCTCTTGGCACGACAGCTGCGTAGCAAGAAATCTTTGCTTTTTTTGTCTCTTTTAAAAGTCTTTTAGCCGGGACACTTGGGCGGCTGGAATTTTTGGAGAAGAACCAGCACGCCCGAAGCTTATGTATGTCCCAAGCCGGAAACGAACACCAAATCCACACAAAAACCCACTTGATTCAACCTCCCAAAAGTGACTAGTTTTTAGGAGCATTTTTTGTATTTAATTAGTAGTTAAATACAGAAAATCCGAATGAAATAGAGCTATTGTGATGTATTTAGTAGAGTTAGTGTAACCTATATGATAACTATGTGTCAAGTGTTTTCACACTATTTTCACAATTATTTTATATTTTTTCCATTTTATGTATATTTTTATCATATATTCAACACTTTTCTTAAGTAGTTTATGAGGCTTGTGGGCTTAAAATGTCAAAAATGGACTAAATAAGTATTTATAATTGTTATGTAAAAATTTTACAGTATGCAAAATTGATATTTAAAAACTTATAAAAATGCAAAAAACAAGGCAAAAAAAGGTTTTCTGTATTTAACTACTAATTAAATACAAAAAATTCCTAAATTTTACAATATAATCGTCTAAATGGGCGATTTTTTTGCAAAATCAGCTTTTATGTATAAACGCTTGAAATATTGCACACTGCTATAGTTAAATTTGACACCTGTGTATGGTGAAATAGAAATACTTTTGGAGGGAGTTTTTTTATGATATTCAAACAATTATTGGATGAGTGGCTTGAATTCATCAAGGGCAACATCAAGCCTAGAACCTTTATCACATATGAAAGTACGGTTAGGCTGCATATTTCACAGTATTTAGGGGCATTGAATGTCACTGACATTGACAAATTTAAAATACGGGATTTTTTTGAGTTTGCGGCGGCTAAAAGAAACGAAAAAAACAAGCCCAGCCTATCCCCTTCTTCATTGCGTTTGATTGAGAGAATTTTGCATTTGGTGGTGGGATATTCTGAGGGCTTGATAGATGCGGATTTAATGACTAAGGCAAAGCGTCTGATTAAAAAGCATTGCAAGGCGGACATGCATAATGATGTAGATATTGCATGTGCTTTTGATAAAGACGCTCAAAGAAAAATTGTTGAATATTATTATGCAAAAGGAAGAAAACAAGATATAGGAATATTAATCGCATTATACACAGGGCTTAGGATCGGCGAAGTCCTTGCTTTGGAGTGGGATGATATAGACTTTGAAACAGGGTTGTTAAAAATTCATAAAAGTGCTTATTATTGCAAGCTGCAAAGTGATGACGATAACGAGTGCAGATATGCCCTTTTAGATTGCACCCCAAAATCAAAGTCTAGCTATAGAACAATAGCGCTTCCTAGCGGATTGTTAGAATTATTAAAATTGCACAGCAAAAATAGTCTGTCAAAATATATTGTGACAAAACCAAACGGAAAAAGAATCCCTACGCATTCATATCAATATGCTTTTAAGGCCATTTTAAAAAAGTGTGAAATAAATTATGGGAGTTTTCATACACTAAGGCACACCTTTGCCACAAGAGCAATAGAGCTAGGGGCAGACATTAAAACTATAAGTGAGTGCTTAGGGCACCAGAGTGCAGGGTTTACGCTCAACAGATATATCCACAGCATGCTTGACAGCAAAAAAATGCTGGCAGGACAAATTGACAAGGTGTATTGGGATGAGGATGCAAACAATGAGGATAACTAATCAGCACATGTCCCAAAAAATATATCTTCTAAAGCATAATATATTTCCGTATGTGAAGCGACAATAAATGGTATTAAACCCCATAGCGGAGAAGTCCCTGGTCATCCCCCCCCCACCCTTATGGTGTGGTTTCTCCCCAATGGACTTTTGTTTTGCAGCCTTTTAGCATGATTTAAAAAAACTCCCAAGTGTGCTTTTTATTGAAGCGACAAATGGGAGTTCTTCTTAATATGGTGCCGGAAGTCGGACTCACTACATATAACACGGGACTGCTTTAGCCCCTTTTTTTATTTTAACCATTGAATAGCTTGATTTAGAATGGAAAGTATAATATAATGGATACGCTACATAATATTAATTTTCCAATAGGTAGTCTCTAGCCAATCGGCTAAGTTCCCCTATTGGCTTAGGTATTGTGTCGCAACAATTTGGAGTGTGGCTTGAGCGGAATACCACTCTTAGATTGCGAGTGGCATTTATTATTTCGCAAGACTTAAAAAAGGAATTAACAAAATGAAACAAAAATTAACTTTAGTCTTAATGTTGATACCAATAGTCATTATGTCAACATTTATACTAGCAGGGTGCAACAACAACAATGATAACAACGGCGATAACGGGAACAATGGCCATGGGCATGAGTTTAATGCAGTAGATAGTTTTAATACAGCTTTTATACATAACATTGCCGCAAATTTACAAGGTGCGACAGCGTTGGGTGTTGTATTAACAGAGCAATATAATGAGTTGACTAGTGATGCGTTTGTTGCTATACATCAAATTCAGTTTAACTCTCCAATACAATTATTTAACAACGACCAAGGCGAAAACAACAATAATCAAAACGGCAATAGACGGCGAAGAAGTTATTTAGTTAGACAAAATGAAGATGAGCAGGGTCAAGACTATGATAGCGATAGACCACTAATAGAAAAAGTAGAGTTTACTGTATCAGCTCCAAACATACTCATTGGCGACAACGAGTATGAATATGAGCAAGTTATTACACAGCAACAAATGCCTGCCCAAATCAATAGAGCCATCGTATCAAGGGGTTTTACTTTTATACAGTTTGTGCCTTTGGTTGAAAACAGCGGATATTTTGAAGTTGACGGCGAACAAGTAAGAGTTGAATTAAGACCACAATCAGCCCTCCCTGGCGGCTCATTTGACAGAGGAGCATATTATACCAATCCTCTATCAGCAAGTTTCATTATAGAGAATGAAACAGGTGAAATATTTCCTATCCCGCAAGATGTGGTAATACAAGAAGTTAGACAACTAGGGTTTTTACAAGTAAACAATAGAGTTCATGATTTTGCGTTGATAGATGGAGAAATTATAATAGAAGATCAAGCACCATTAGTAGTTCAAACTGAATCTGCTCTTAGGGATTGGGCAGGACGAGTTTTTATGAGAACTGGCAATTTTACAGGTAATTGGGGTTACGGTTGGCCAGGGCCAGAGGGTGATGGACCTACTGGTCCTGCCTTGATAAGGGCTCATTGCCCTATAAGAGGATTATCTACATCAATGGTCTATATAGGTCCTGCTCCAACCTTAAATAATAGAAACATAATTTACTATGAAATTGGAAGCGGAGGCAACACTTTTACAATTCATAGTGGTTATATTTTATCTGATCAAGGGGTAGTTGTTAGCGTGGAATATTATCAAACAGGAATGAAAGATGAATACGGTAACTTTATAACTAGATTAAATGCTAGAATACGCAACACATATTTTTGTTATTATACTAACACACAATTAATAGGATACACTGGTAATTATTTGACTTTTTATAATTACTATAGTTTGGGTGATTTATACGGAACAGGGTTGATTGTAAATAGGATATCTACAACTGATGGAGGAATGTTTGGAAATAGAATAGAACATGAGGGAGCTTTTGGGGAGAACATTATATCAGGAAATTTAAGAATAAATTCATTACAAAATTCTAGGGCTTCAGTACGACAAATTGATTATAATCATGACCTATATTTGACACTTGGAATTATTGAACCTGACGGGACATTGAGTTGGGGGGATAGACCATTTGGTTATATAGGATATGCACACAGGGCAAGATACTTCCACAACAGATTATATTTAAGAATTAAATACTTATATGATAATGAGTATAGATACCGCTTTACTTTTTTAGGTCAATGTATAAACGGGGGAAGATGGGGAGTACGACATAAGCATGGAATAAGGTTTAGTATAGGTACAATAGAAATAGAGTATCTAAGATTTGTTGTGGGGAGCGGCACGGATAGAGAGGTGTTTAAATTATACTATGATGAAGAATATGGTTGGAAATTTCTGCCTAGCTATTATATAATTCCAGAATATGAATACGATGATAGAAGAATAACATTACAAGCATTGTAAATCACTTGTTTAATGCCTACCACAACCATTCCAAAACATCTCACTTGTACACTAAGTCATTAAATCACTTAGAGCCATTACCGAATGAAAAAAGACGAGGCTATCTCGTCTTTTTTGTTGCCCCATTCTATTGGGTCAAAAGTTATTGGTGCCGGAAGTCGGACTCGAACCGACACGGGGTCGCCCCCACTGGATTTTGAGTCCAGCGCGTCTGCCATTTCACCACTCCGGCGAGTGGATATCTATTAATCTAGTCAATTATACCTTATATTAATTTAATTTGCAAGGTTTTTTAGCCACTTTTTCACATTTTATTGCCTAAAAAGAATTTTTTTAAGTCATGCAATGCATTTACAATAAAATTATAAATGGTATTAACCCCATCGCATTCGGCTTTTGTTCCGCCTCAAGGGGCGGATGTTTAATTACCTTTGCTAGACCAGCAAATTTTCCCCCTTGTATCGCTAAGAAAATTTGCTTAGGTGATAACAAAACTCCCTTTAAATTCTCTCATTAAACAAGCAAAATTATATATAAATTTGATTGACATATATTAAGATGATATTATATAATATTTTTATGAATTGTGCTGAATGTATTAAAAAAGTATGCAAAAAAGAGATGGCGGACACGCTGTCTTGTTGCACCAATCTTGCTGCCGACATGGCAAAAATCAAGGATGAATATAGGGGTACTTATGCTAAAATTAGCAAAGCGGCACTAGATGCTGTGGGTGATGGAAAGCAATCCCGTCTAGATGAACTAGTCGCCTTTTTAAATTTGATGGACTATAAAAAAATAGGGCTTGCTTTGTGTGCTGCTATGCATGATGAAGCCGCCACAGTCTCTAGCCGCTTAAAAAAAGAAGGCTTTATCATCTATTCCATAATGTGCAAAATCGGCGCTATCTCTCGCAAGGATGTGGGCTTGCCCGATTCTAGCATCTCATTGTGCAATCCCCTAGCTCAAGCAGAGTTTCTTAACCAGTCAAAAACAGACATAAACATTGTGCTAGGCTTGTGCATAGGGCATGACATAATGTTTTCTAAAGCATCCCATGCTCCTCACACAACCCTTGCCGTAAAAGACAGAAAGCATGGCAACAACCCGTGCCTGGGGCTGACTGACTAGCTCTAAAACCGACCAACTTTTAAAAAGGTAATATAATTATAACAAGGTAATATAAATTTATTATGAACGCAATATTAATCAATGGATCGCCAAGAAAAGACGGCTGCACCTTTACTGCACTGACTGAAATAGCTGTCACGCTAGAAAAACACGGCATAAAAACTGAGGTTTTTCATGTTCCAAGCCAAAACATGCACGGATGCAACTCTTGCTATTTGTGCAAGCAAACTCGTGAGTGCGTGCATGACGATGCAGTAAACAAGTTTGCTAGCCTGATTGAAAAAACGGATGCCTTCGTTTTTGGCAGCCCTGTTTATTATTCGGGGGCGAGCGGGTCACTATGTAGCTTTATGGACAGACTATTTTTTGCTCATGGGGCAAAATTTAGGGGCAAATTGGGGGCTGCTATAGTGTCGGCTAGGCGTGCTGGAACTAGTGCTGCACTTGATCGCATTACTAAATATTTTTCTATTAGCCAAATGCCCATTGTGTCTAGTCAGTATTGGAACATGGTGCATGGAAGCTGTCCAGAGCAAGTTAGGCAAGACCAGGAAGGAATGCAGACTATGCGGGTGCTGGGTGATAATATGGCGTGGTTGTTAAAATGCATTGCGGCGGGCAAAAAGGCTGGGATAGATTTACCAGAAAAGGAAGAGCGCATTTGGACTAATTTTATTAGGTAGCTAGAATTAAACAGATAAAAGCTAATCAAAACTAATCAAAGTGGGTATCCCCCACTTTTTTAATATCCATAAAATGGGGCTGTGATCCCTTACCTAGTATAGCGAAACCATAAGGTAATTCGGGAATAAGAGTTGTTTGTGCTTGTCATTGCGCTGCTAGCGAGGCGAGCTGTCACGAAGTTGTTTTTTCATTTTCTTCCATAAAAAACCCCCTTATGAATTAGTGACAACAAAAATACTGAACCAATTCTTTTAATATCTATTCTTCCAATATTGTTTATTTGTTTGTTTTTGTTTGTTTTGCTTTAAAGTATCTATAAAGTTTCTTATTAAGACAATATAGCTAATGATTAATATTGCTGTCCTAATGGGCTTTAAAATTAATAATTCAATAATTGGTCCAAATAGAGCTATGGATAGCCACATTGATATAAGCCAAAATATTAAAAAAATGATTCCAGTCAATATACTAAAAGTAATTTTAATACGAAACCCACTATTCTTTTTAGTTTTTAATAAAGTCAGCAAATAATATAGCCCAAAAAAATACATCACCTTTGTTAGCCAATAAACAATAGAAAACCAGCTTGAATTAAACGACCCAAAATGATTTAAATAAACAATTTTCAAAACACCGCCGACAATCGCTCCTATCGCTTGAATCACTACAAGGCTAATGATTAGGATTTTCTTGTTTCTTTGTTTTTCATTTCCTTCCATAAAGATTCCGCCTCCAAACGGATTAAGACATCCGTTTTGTTGAATATTAATTTAACTTCTAATAATTAAAGAAATCATGTATATTGTACTTATAATAATTGGCAATGCACCAAGTATAATTGAAATAACAGAAATAATGGTTCCAGATTTTTTATTAGCTTTATCTCTATTTTTCAAATATTTTATAGCAACAACTACTCCAACAATCGGCACTACAATTGATGACATTCCAAATGATCCAAGTGCAAGAAGTCCAATAAACAATGTGGCAATAGATTCAAACATTGCTTTAAAAATTAATACGGAAATACCTATCAAAGCATATCCAACAATACACAATATCAATGCAATAATTGGTCGTTTTTCATTATTAAATGGCTTTTCATTATCTCTTTTTTCACAATAATCAGTCATTTTAAAAAATCCCCTTTTTTATTTAAATTGATTTTTCAATATCTTCGCCACCTAGCATATAATCTTAAATTTTCATATACTGATTTTGGCATTTGATTATCCCATCTGTTTATTCCTTGCGACTCATGATACCAACCTGAAAAAATATAGCCTTGTCTTGTTGGTGGTGGTGGCATAAGGTATAAATTTGAACCATTTATATAATCCATCCAAAAATATCCATGGTTGGATGCATTTGAAAAATTATATTTAAAAAATACATTGTTATTACCATTTATTAAATTCTCTGGACTAATAACTCGCAAATCAATAACCACATACTTTGGGATTACTGCCCCATTTTTAATTTCATAGTTTGAAATTAATATCCCATCTTTTACGATATGCTCAACTGTATATGGCACATATAGTTTCGTTAAATTAGAACTTTCAATCCCTCCACTCATACCTAAAAGATTCAACCGAGGATAATAGCCTATTTGCCTCACAGGCAAGCCCTCCACATACATAGGAATCGCCAAAATCTCTTGCTCTCTGCCTAATTCTGTCAACCTGCGGACAATAGCATATCCATCTCGCTCATTAAGCTCGAATTCAAAATATGCACTATAAAAACGAGGGTTTCTTCCACACCCCACAAGCCCCCAAAACCCACTGGACAAAAACACCATCACCAGCAAAAAGGTTGTCATTTTTTTAACTACTTTTCTCATATAAATCCCCTCCTAAATACTTTGTTTTTGCTTAATATTTTGCCTAAGTACTGCTAATTATGCTTGCTTGTTTAATTGCATTATCGCCTGCTTCACTCTGCCAAATGCCCCATGCTAGCAATATACTACCACACATGTCAAAATTTGTCAATACTTTTTCCAAAAATAGTTTGAATTATTTTTTTCTAACCGCCTTCAACTAAATTGCCACCGAATTGAATTTAGTAGGTTTGGGTCTGTAGGGGCATGCACTAAACGCCCGAAAACACCTGTTTTGACGAGAATTTATTATTAAAGCAGGTATGTGGGCGACAGAGTGCCGCTTCTGCGAGTTCGGCAAAATTATTTTCAGAATGAGTCTAAATTATTTTTTGAGCAAGTCTAAGCTATAAAACGATGCTTCCCTAGTGCATACAAAAAAGATAGTGAGTATAAGTCACTATCCTTTGTTTTAGAGTATGCGTGCGTATACGCTTGTGATGAAGCTGCGACATACCTTTTTACTAATACTCGCCTGCTTTTGCCACAATCTGCCGTTTTCCTATAGTTTCCTGATAAAACTCAGCTTTTCCACTCTTCCAATTGGATTTTTGCCCTGTTTTGTTATGGATATATGTAAGAGTTTTTATCCAGCTCGCCCCCTTTCATTCTTGGACAATAGAGCCAACCCCTCATCCACTGTTTTAATCTACACTACCTTCCAGATAGCATACAATGTTGTGCCGTTTGGCGCATTATAAACATTTTGTGCAGTAAAGCTTGCTAGTGTGCCGCCTTGAGTAGTTGACCATCCGCCAAAAACATAACCTTGTCTAAATGGAGCAGACATTCCATTTTTGGCAGCGTAGTTTTGAATATTATTTGCTGTGCGAGTAAACGAAACAACAAATGTGCTACAATCGGATAAATTAACACCCCAAACAATAGGTCGGTTTGACATGTTAAAATTTACTATGCCTTGGGTATGCCAGCCATCAGGTCTGCTTGTCGGCTCGGCAAATATAGTAAGATAATAACACAAATTAAAAGTATGAGAGCCAATACGGTATATATTGCTATGCAACACTATACTTGTTAAATTGGAAAACTGAAACGCATGACCATCTATGTGAGTGACACTACTAGGGATTATAATATTTTTTAAAGAATAATTTCGACTAAATGCAGATAATCCGATGCGGGTTATGCTATTAGGCAAAGTTACGCTTTGCAAATTTGTATTACTCCTAAAAGCACTCATTGGTATAGTGTCTAAGCCATAAGGAATAACTACACTCGTTATTTGACTTTGATTTGAAAATGCATTAATAGCAATTCCTATAGTGTCTGGTCTTATCGCCAATTCGCCAATTATCTCTCCGTTAACTCCAATTGCCCATCTGTCTATATAAATTACACTATCATTAGGGGCATTATTCCAAATGCCTGTATTATAAAAAGCATTAGAAACAATCGTACCGACACTAGGGGGTAAAATAATATTTTCTAAAGCAATTGCACCATAAAAAGTTCGTTCCCAAATGCCATACAGCTGGCTGTTTTCTTCAAAAATAACGCTTGCTAAATTATAAGCACCTCTAAACGCACCAGCAATATTAGTCACGGAATTAGGTATGACTATACTTGTTAAAGCTGTTGCATTTTCAAAGGAGAGTGGATCTATATCCGTCAATATACTATTTTCTTCAAAGATTACTGTCTTTAAATTTCTAGCATTATAAAAAGCCCTTCTTTCTATGCGATGAATATTATTAGGAATAATAACATGAGCTAAATACTCATAAAATCTAAAAGATGAAAATCTTGGATTATAGTACCAAGTAATAGATAAATTTAGACAGTTTTTAAAAGCATATTCAGCAACATATGTGACGCTAGCAGGGATTGTTAGATTAACAATATCATTGTTGTTTGCAAAAGCCCGTGTTGCAATGCCAATAGTGTTTTCTCTTAAAATAATATTGCTATCTAAAGTGCCTCTATAGCCCACTACCCAGTTGTCCGCATATACTACACTATTGTATGCAGTGCTAAGCCATATGCCCGAATTTTTAAAAGCATCTTTGCCTATTACCATTGTATTTTGACCAAAGCTAGTATGGATAGGAATTGTTATACCTTGTAAATTGGCACTGCCATAAAAAGCTCTTTGACCAATATGATTTAATCTTGCGGGAAGCACAATACTTGTCAATCTGTCCAAATTGCTAAAGCCATTGTCTGCTATACGAGTAACTAGTATGTTGTTATAAAACTCAGGAATAACAATTCTGCTGCTATTAGTCGCAGTGCCAACAGATACTTCTTTTGCCCTTTGTGAGGGAATCCAATTAAATTCTAAGCCTTGTGTTGGTCTTTGATTGTCAGCACAGCCTGAAAAGACTATAAAACTTGAAACAATTAAGATGCAAGACATTATACCTAATAATATTATTTTTTTAGTTTGCTTTTTCATCTATATTGATTTTGTATATAGCTCCTTATTAGATTTGTATATAGCTCCTTTAAAAAAACATATTCAAAATTACAAATTGCAATTGTCCTATGTCCACCAGCAGAATACTAGTGGACATATATATTGATGGTGGAGCTGCCGAGAATTGCACTCGGGTCCGATATGGTTTTTTCTCAAGGCTCTATATGCTTAGTCATTTTTATCTTATGGGTGTCGGAAAAATGACAACCGTTAACCCAAGCAATCTTTTTTGTGCCTTGCATGGATAAAAAGATACTAAATCCATGCAACATTCTCTATCTAATTTGACGCCCTTAATTATCCAATAGAACTATAATTAAGCACGACTGCTAAATGTTTTAAGCAGCAAATGCGTAGCTAGGAGTAGCCACTACATTATTTGAGTTTGCGTTTAAATTAATGCCCTTTTAACGAAGCTGACCCTTCGGCATACACCCTTAAAAATCCTCCACACCGTCGAAGCTAATACAGCCCCATATGAAAATCCTAATACTAAAAAGGATTGCTAATATTATATTATAAAACAATCCTTTTGTCAAGAGTTTTTAACAAAGTATTTAACTAAATATTTAGACAAATTTTTCTTTTTTTTTGCAAGTATTTGTGGGTAACAACACGGCTAACACCACCTTTATTATCCATAAAAAGGGGTTGGAACCCTCGCCTTTAGGCGAAAGCTTTAGTGTAAATTTTGGGAAGTGAGGAGTTAAAAAGATCGTCATATTGTCATTGCGAGGAGCGAAGCACCGAAGCAATCCAGATTTTAAATTAAAGATGTCTTTTATAACCTGGATTGCTTCGGCTAAAGCCTCGCAATGACAAGAACAAATGGTGTAGCAATAGAGTTGTAACGAAATTAGAGTTGACACCTTGTAGGGGCGTTCACCGAACGCCCGATGTTCTCACTAGTTATATGTTTTTGCTATAAGAGTGAGATAGGCGGGAGCTCGTTGAGCTCCCCTACATGGCGGCTAATTCAATTCCTCTACAACTCTATTGACGATACTAGATGGATATTTTTAGGTGGCTTACATCCCGCCCAGTCCAAACCTACCGACTTCAAGTCGGTAGTGAGTTTACTTTAAAAATAAATGCAGTCTATCATCCTTGCTAATAAGTAATGGAAACTCTTTGTCTATATGAAAATTGCTCTCATCTTTTTTTGGAAATTTTACATTAACCTTTATTGGCTTGCTGTTGTTTTGATTATAAGGTGAGTTATATTCATAGGTTATGATTATTACCAACGGCCCGCCACTATTTCTAGTAGTAGCTGCATATTTTGTCCCATGCATAATGCCAGTTATTTTTGCCACAACCTTTTGATTGTCCTCAATTGTTTTATTAAATTTTTTAGTAAACCTTGCATAAACCATGCCCAAAATAAAAGCAGCTATAATTGAAGCTATGGCTAAAATCAACAAAGTATAAAAAACAAACTCCCAGCCCTCTATGCGAGGAACTAGCCCAAAATGGATTCCTAAAAACAAAAAAACACCAGCTAAAAGCAAAAGAAGCGATGAAATAAAAATAGGAAACCAATAGCCCACTAGCTTTAGGCTTTTTGATTCTCCAGATTGCCCTTTTGTTTGATTTTTGCTAATATAATCTAAGGATGCGGCGGCATATTTTCCTATGCTCTCGCCCGCCATCTCTTTTTGAAGTCTATAATTGTCGGCAAGTGCCCCAAAGTTATGTGCTGAGGATGATGAGGGAATTGCAACTATTTTATAGATATCTTTTTTTGTTATGCTCATTTTTTCTCACCTGTTTTAGTAAATTTTTTATTTTTTTACCACCTTTTGCCGCTTTTCATGCTAGAAACCATCGCATTAGACACACCTATATCTACTCTGTTTTGCACGCTCATTTGCTCTCCGCCTGTGTGATCGCACCTAGCATGATTATCAACATCCTCTTGCTTTCTGCAAATATAGCAAATATAAAACTCTCTTGTGCCGCCGCCTGACATATTGCAATCTATTGAAGAAAAATGCATTTTTAAATTGCAGCAATATTTTGTTTCAGGCTCGGTTTTTCGCTTTAAATAAGCAACCTTTTCAGCCGTATCTTTCATGTTTTTAATCGCCTTAACAATAATCAGCACAATAAAAACGCCCACAAGTGCAATCAATGCTCCGATCCAACCCATAAAGATTTTGCCCTCCAATTTAAAAGAATTATTGTATGTATCATAGCACACAATAATTCTCTTGTCAAGTGATTAATTTGAAATTATTATAGATTACTTTTTTGTTTTAGGATTAAAAATAATCGTAACCACATAGCTTGCAACAATCGCTATGCCTATGCCATATGCCGTCATGGCTAGTCCGCCTGCAAATGCCCCCATCACACCGTGCAGCTTTGCATACTCTATCGCCCCCTTTGCAAGTGCCGCACCAAACCCTATTATGGGCACCTTTGCCCCAGCCCCCGCAAAATCCACTATATACTTAAACAATCCCACTCCCTCTAAAACTATGCCTGCTATCAAAAAAATAACCAAAATCCTTGCAGGAGTCAGCTTTGTTTTGATAATCAAAAGCTGTGCTATTGCACAAAATGCACCGCCCACAACAAAAACAATCCCATAATCCAAAAGCATTTTTAATGTCTCATTCATGATTTTTTTCTCCAATTTGCCTGTTTTTTGCATGTTATGCCACGCATAGTACTAGCATAATACCATATTTTGCTTAAATATTTTCAATAATTATTCCATGTGACACACACGGAATGCTTTCGCCTTGGTTGCACATAGTGGGATTCATCAATGCCCCTGTCGCAAAAAAAGCTATTCTATTATAATCTCCTGCCGCCATTTTATCTAGTATAAACGAGTTTAATACAACCGCACTGCACCCAGCACCGCTTCCACCCTGATAGCAATGTTGATTGACATTATAAATTAAATTGCCGCAATCCACATACTTTTGCCCCAATTCATACCCCTTTTCTCTCATCAGTTTTCTTAAAATGTCCGACCCTAGCTTGCCCAAATCCCCCGTCACTATCAAATCAAAATCGTCAGGCGAGGTGTTTTTTTCAGTGAACAATGCCAGCATACTATCCATTGCAGCAGGTGCCATTGCAGCCCCCATATTGTTTATGTCATCTATGCCAAAGTCTATCACTTTGCCTATTATTGAGTGCGTAATTTTTTGGGATTTTGAGTCACTTTTTTCAATGTGTGCCGTTTCGGCGGTTAAAACAGTGCAGCCTGCGCCTGTGACTGTCCATTGAGCATAGGGGGGGCGCTGGTTTCCATACTCTAATGGATAGCGATATTGGCGTTCTGCTGTGGCAAAATGGCTTCCTGTTGCACATGCGACCGTGTTATAATGACCGCTGTCTATAAGAGCCGCGCCTAGTGCAAGACTTTGCGTCATAGTAGAACAAGCGCTATAAAGCCCCAAATAAGGAATCTTTAATTCACGAGCAAGATAGCTTGAAGAAGTAATTTGATTGAGCAGATCCCCTGCTAGCAACAAGTCAATATCCTGCATGTCAAGGCTTGCATTTTTTATTGCGTTCATGACTGCCATTGTCAAAATTTTTAATTCAGCCTTTTCAAAGGTTTTTTCGCCTGCCTTATCGTCTTCTATTATTGTGCTTAAATATTTTCCAATAGGGCCTTCTGCCTCTTTAGTGCTTGCAACACATGCACCCGACAAAATGTTTACAGGATTAAAAAAGGTGACAACCTGTCCCCTTGTGCCGCTTATTTGGCGAATCGGCTTGCTTGATTTTTCTTCTTGCAAAATTTCCTCACTAGGCTTAGTGATAATAAAATTGCAATTTTCACCGTCCTTACCTTTGTGTAATATCATTTTTATGCATCCTTTTTATTAAATTTAGTAGTATGCGTCACATAACATGCAAAAATCAGCCCATAATCAGCCTTATTATGCCCACTAGCGATGACCACACTATCCCATTGACTAGCACGGGTCCAACTACGCTAAACAGCTTGACGCTTGTCCCCATAATCAAGCCCTCGCTTTTGTGCTCCATAGATGCACTTGCCATCGCATTAGCAAAGCCGCTTATGGGCAAAAACATCCCAGCCCCACCTTTTCTTGCCATCACATCATATACCCCCAGCCCCGTCAACAGCACTGCTGCCACAATCAACACCATCACCATTAAAGTCCCAGCCATCATCTCACTCATATTGGGAAAAAGTGCCCTAAAAATATTAAACAAAATCTCGCCGATTAAACAAATTAATCCGCCCACCAAAAAGCTTTGAAAAAGTGATTTTGCCGTGCCTGTTTGAGGGGTGACAGCGTTTACATACTCATTATACCGCTCATTTCTAGCCTCATCCTTTGGCTGCAACTCCCCCCTGTTTTTCTTTTTACTCATGCTTTCTCTCCTGTGCCCTAATCTCTTTTTCTTCATAATTGAATATTTGATTTATCGGAACATCTTTTTTTGTTATGTCTTTTATCATGTCGTTAGTATCTGCTAGTTTGATAAAAAAAACCCACAATTTTACAAAAATGTGAGCTTTTTTCAATGTTATGCGTGATAGAGTACCTAATTTTGAGGTATTATGTGTGACAGAATACCCTAGTTTCCTTCAAAACCTGCTTTAATCTTGTTGATTATTTTAGTTTCTAATCTTGATACTTGCACCTGTGACACTTTCAACACCTTTGCAATGTCACTTTGGGTTTTGTCCTTAAAATATCTTAATTTAATGATTAGCTTTTCTCTGTCATTTAGTTTTTTTATCAAATCCTTTAATACAATTTTGTCAATGTCCTCTTCAGTGCTGCATTTTGCCGCAATCTTATCTATCAAACTAAGCGCCCCCTCATCATCACCTGTTTTATCATACAACGACAGCGGAGTTTTTGCCGCATCCATCGCAAAGATTATGTCATAGCTTGTCACACCAAAATGCTGTGCAATTTCTTCTAAGCTAGGCGCATTCTCACTCTTTTTTTTGCACTCCTCTATATATGCGTTTATCTTAATAGACAAAGTTTTGGTGCTTCTTGATACCTTTATAAACCCATCATCTCGCAAAAATCTTTTTACCTCGCCTGCAATCATAGGCACAGCATAAGTTGAAAATCGCACCCCAAACTCAAAAGAAAAATTCTTAATCGCCTTAATAAACCCCATACACCCTAGCTGAAACAAATCATCATATTCAACACCCTTGTTGCGATAATACCTTATTACGCTTTTAATAAGCGGTGAATTTTGATTGACCAGTGCCGTTTTTGCCTCCTCATCACCCTCTTTAGCCCTTTTAATAAGCGCAAAAGTCTTTTCATCATTGTATAAATCGTCATTTTTCGCCACACTAGCATCGGGCAAATTTTCTTGGATAACCTCTTTGTTTTCTTTAGTAACATTATCATTAATTTTAGTTTCCAAAAAAATCCTCCTTTTTTTAAGCCGACTTAATATTTTTTGTCATCTTTACTTTCAAGCCCTTGCCCTTGTCTAGACTTGCCACATCCAAGCTATCCATAAATGCTGCCATTAGCGTAAACCCTAGTCCGCTTCTTTCTTCTAGTGCCTTTGTAGTAAAAAACGGCTTTAGCGCCTCAGACACATTTTCAATACCCACGCCCTCATCAGTGACGGTGATATGTATAGTGCTATCCTCTAATAAAACATCAATGGTGACAAACTCTTGCTCATTTAATTCAGCATGAACAATGCTATTTGAAACCGCCTCTGACACAGCAGTCTTTATATCGTCAATTTGGTCTAATGACGGATCCAATTTAGCAGCAAAGGCAGCAACGCAAGTCCTTGCAAATGCCTCGTTTCCCACTTTTGCAGACAGCTTTAATGACATAAAATTACTCATATTTTTCTCCTTAATTTTCTTCTTCTTAATAATGTAATTTTGGCATGATATTATATACGCCCGATAGTGTAAGCACCTTGTCAACGCACTTATGAGGTGACGCCAAAAATATAGGAACATTTTTTGCCTTTAGTTTTTTATATCGCCCCAAAAGCACCCCTACGCCCGTGCTATCCATAAACTCTAATTCCGATAAATCCACAATTAACCTATCAATCTTGCTTTGAATAAATTTATCCATCTCATCCCTAACATAATCTGCACTGCCCGTATCCAGCTCCCCAATCAAATTTATATACATAGTAGACCTAATCAGTTTCTTTTCTACTTTCATTTTTCTAATGCCCTCCCAAAAATTTTCTACAGAATTTGCTACATCAAAATTATAACATCAAAAAAACCGCCTCATTTGTCTAATAAAGGCGATTCTTTGGTTTTATTGGCGATGAACTGTTGTTGTATCAAGCCCCGTGAGGGTTTAGCTAAACAACAGCTATTTTTCTATTTTTCTCTTAATTTCATTTTTGCAGACAATTCTACAAAATGCTTGTTTACATATGCTCTTCTTCTTACCTCGTGCAATATTTTTTTGCCATCTGCACTTCTAGTGAAATATAATCCAAATGTAGTAATCCTTTTTCTCATTCTTGCTAAAAATATTTCGGCATTTTCTTTTCTGTTTGCAAAGATTTCTGGCACGGCAAAGGCACAACGCTTGTCAATTTTGCCATTTTTCTTGGTTTTTACAAGCAAGTATTTTTGTGATTCTATAGGTGCAAAAACCTCGCTCATGGCTTGATGAAAAATGTTTTTTTCATATTTAGAGCATTTTGTTATCCCCACATGCACTGACTTTGACACAAAGTTTTTTTCAAAGACGGCTTTAGACTTTTTGTTTAATAGCTTTAAATCCTTAAACGATTTTAATATAGCATAGGTGGCTTTTTTTATTACAGCAAAGTGGCTAGGTCTAATAAAAGCAGACGGAAAAAAGCCTTTTTTTGGTCTAGGGATTTCATTTTGAATTAACACATCATCACTAGAGTTGTTTAAAGTATCCTGCCATCTTTTGTCCGTATCATCACGCCCACTAGCAAGCTGAGTCATCTTTTGATTTGCACTCTCAATCCCCACCGCATCAAACGGTGCTTTTAGTGTGTTTGCCCTAATAATTCCGCTTTCTATCACATCCTCAAAATAACTAAGCCCCAAAAAGCTTTTAAACCGTCTAGACAGCGTGTCAAAATCCTGTGACTGCGGCAAAACATCCGCCCCGCCGCCGCCACTACCACCACCGCCCAAATCAGGCATCAAATCATGCGACAAAATAGTGGTCAAGTGCCAAATATTGCTCACTTTATCTGGCTTATTTCTATCCATCCTAATCGCCCGCCCTCTCATCTGATTAGACAACATAAAGCTCCCCACACAGCTAGCCAAAATAAGCGTATTAATAACAGGCGAATCCCACCCCTCTCCAAGCAGCGACTTTGTGCCCACAATACCATTCAAAATGCCCTCATTAAAAGCATTGGTGACAACAGCAATCTTTTGTGCATTGTTGCCGCCCTCAAATTTTAACTCACTATACTCTATCCCTTTTATAGCAACCGCTCTCATCCTAGCCCCTGCCGCCTTTGCAATCTTGTCAATTTCACCAATACACGCATTAGGAACTATCATAATCCTTCCAGACACAGCAGCAATCCTTAAGCCCATTTCTTTTCTTCTTAGCAATTCAAAAATCGGAATAACTCCCATCTCGTTTATCTCTTTATCACTTGCTAATACCGCCGAATTCATCTTGATATAATCCGTAAGCACCAACAATCTTATTCCATCGCCCAAATTAGCCCACTCTTTGTCCACAATTTTTGATATGCTGTCTAGCTTTGCAATGCTTCCGATCATAAGCCGCTCGTGTTCATCACACACCAATAATTTGACCTTCTTTTTTTCTATCAAGCCATACCTAGACAAATATTTTTGCACAACATCTCTGTCCATATCCATAAAAAGCTGGTCATTGTCACACATGCTCTGAAAAAGCGTTTGTGCAACCTCTAAATTCCATTCACCGCCTTTTTCACATTTTTCTAATATTTTTTCAAACTCCTTTTTAGGCTTTTCATTGTGTGCCTTAAAAAACAACAGCATCGCATTAAAAACTTCTGGAGCTGCCGACAATTCATCCTCAAATTCTGATGGATACATATAAAATGGGCTTTTTTTAATTAGCTCTAAAAACTGCCCTTCTGCCACAATTTTATTAAGAGTATCTGCCACTTTCACATTGTATTTTTGAATCAAATCCGCTTCATCTTGCGTCGGAAAATTATAGCAAATAAAATCCTGATGCGGACACAATGCTTTTGTACGCACCAATTCAGGAACAAAAATTTCTTCATCAATAGGGCCGCACATGGCAATATATTTATCCCACTCTGCCTTTGATGAGTCATAAGGAGGCGTAGCAGTCAAGGCTATCACTGTCACATTGTGTTCTACTTGCTTGACAAACTCATATAAAGCACGCTGCCACTCTGCTCTTAGATGGTGAGCCTCGTCTAAACAAATAGTACTGATATTGTGTTCTTGCATAAGCTTAACAATATCAATAGTGCAATAATCCTCTTTAGGAATCTCACAGTCATCACCGTCTTCATCCTCTAGCCGCTGTGGTTTAGACAATTTTTCTGTTTTGCGATACGCAGTATAAAGCCCCTGATAAGTGATAGAAGTAATCAGCTTCGGCTCTTTTAGACTGCTAGAAAAATAGTCATTTATGTTTTTATCGTCTGGCAAAAACATGTCATCAAACCTGTCTTTCCACTGCTCTCTAATAGCAAGCGTAGGAGATAGAATAAGTGCAGGCTTGTCAAGCATCCTGATTAATTCTAGTCCTAAAATAGTTTTGCCGCTTCCAGGTGCTGCCACGATATGTATTTTGCCGTCAGCAAGGTGCTTTGGAGTATTTTCAATTACTCTCTTTTGATAGACTCTAAAATCACCTTTAAATTTGATATCTTTAAAATCCTTGTGCATATAAACATGCTAGCACACCAAAACAAAAGTGTCAACAAAAAAAAGGCTGTATTTAAATCCACCTTGCTAGATAGGTTTTTTAAGCAAGATGAGATAATTTATAAAATCTATTAAAACCATAGGGTAAATACCTGAACTCGCCAATCTACCCACCCTCCTTGCTTGCAATTATTATAACCACAATCTCATCACCTAGTTTATCATCTATATCGCAGCCAAAGACAATGCGGGCTGTGGGGTCTATTAGCTCTTTAACTATATTGGATACTTCCATAGTTTCATCTAGCTGCATGTTGCTAGAGCCTGTGATACTTAGAATCACATTTTTAGACTGCTTGATTCCCTCCCCCATAAGAAGGCTGCTTATCGCTTGCTCCACTGCTTTTTTTACTCTGTCGCTGCCGCTAGCTCTGCCGCTGCCAAACATACTCTCACCTTGCAATATAGACTTTATATCGGCTAGGTCAATGTTTATCATAGACGGGACAGCAATCAAATTTGCTATTGCAATAATTGCCTCTTGTGCTTGCTTATTGACCATGCCAAAACCATCTGCCATTTTAAGCTTAGGATTAATAGTCAACATAACCTCATTAGGCATAACCAATATTGCATCCACACTTTTTTTTAATTCCGCTAGCGATTTTTGTGCTTGCTCGCCTCTTTTGTTGCCCTCAAATGCAAATGGCATTGTGGCAATTGCAACAGTGAAAATACCTAATTCTTTTGCTATTTTTGCAGCTATTGGTGTTGCACCGCCGCCTGTGCCTCCGCCAAGTCCTGCTAATATAAAAACCATATCGTTGCCTTTTAATTCATCCTTAATCACTTGACTGCTCTCTAAAGCCGCTCTTTCACCTAGCCTAGGGTCTGCACCGCAGCCGTTGCCTTTTGCTAGGCTGTCACCTATTAGGATTCTTGTACCTGCATTGCTGCCATCTAGAATTTTTAAATCAGAGCAAATTGCAACTGTTTTTATATCTTTAAACCCCTCCGCTATGCCTCTAACCATATTACAACCGCAGCCGCCTATGCCAACCACTGTTATTTTAGGTGCATTAGATTTTGTAAGCTGTGCATTTTTATCATCCTTATTATCCTTATCATCGTTATTGTCGCTATCGTCATTATCTTCTTTATCATCTATCTTAATTTCCAGCTTTTTTAGCTCTCTTATCTTTTGTTGCTTTATTTTTGCCAATAGCTCATCAAAAGAGTATTTTTCTAGCACCCCAGGCGTTATATACACATCCCTAGGCTTTATACCATTAAATGATCCTATAAAATTATGCTCTTCTAGCCAGTCCATTATCCTAGCAGCTCTCGCATAACCCATAAAAAATCGCCTTTGTATAAAGCTAGACGACATCGTGTCTATTTCTGCTATTGCTTTGACTATATTCGGCATTTGCTCATCATAATCTAGCTCTGATGGATAGTTTGCTTTGTCAGCTTTTAGTGCCTTTTTAGAAAACTCTTTAACTCCTTGCTTTTTAAGCATCCTTATAAAGCTAGTATTATTTTGCTTAATATACTCTAAAACTTTTTCAGTTTCTTCTCTGCCTATATATGCACCTTGCACTCTGGTCGGGCAATGGGCATCAACTGGATAATATAGCATATCGCCTCTGCTGCAAAGGCGATATGC